>OQVT01002123.1_pt1 | contig 12731 bp, 13 predicted proteins | sample 1691561 | NCBI WGS metagenome assembly OQVT01 (sample SAMN03418260, study PRJEB22391) | human gut metagenome | biome: human-gut; feature: organic feature; material: feces | host: Homo sapiens | place: Tanzania | collected 2013-01 | reverse complement strand
TACGTTTTCCAATGAAAAGATCGGTGATTATTATACCGGTGTCCGCCGGGTTCTCGCTAAGATCTTTGGCAATAGGGAAGTCCTTGCCTATGTCACTGCCACAGAAAAAGAACATGGTACAAAACGACTGTTTTTCAGTACTGTTTTCCCGGAAGATCTGCAGATTTTCTGTGCCTGGCAGGAAAAAGCGCCACTGAACCAGACCGGAAGTGACCGTATGAAATACATTCCGCTGCTTTTGTACTCATTTCGGTGGAATATTGAAGTAAGCTACTATGAGCAGAAAACTTTCTGGTCTTTCTGCAGCTATATGGTGCGAAGCTGCAAAGGGATTGAAATGCTGGTCAACCTGATCAATATCAGCTACTGTGCCATGAAGATTCTGCCCTATCAGAACAAACATTTCTCTGAATACCGAACAAAGAGTGTACAGGAGTTTCGTTTTGAATTAAGTCAGGGCATTCGCAGCCAGATATTTTTTGCTACTTTCGTGCAAAATATCGAAACACATATAAAATCAAATGCTATGGCAAAGGCTCTAAAACAGCTGATTTGCCAGCAAGTCTACCATTTATAAAGTTGTAAACTGGTGTATTATAACCTATTGACAGGAAAATACCTTAAATAATTTGCGCAATATATGGAATAATAAGGAATATATTGCGTTTTTACAGTTTTATAGTGCATAATATATAGGAATTACAGGTAAATTTATGCGAATCCCAGAAAAAAGCTCAGCGAAAAATATATTCCCATTCTGCAATGCAGAAGGTTTTCAAAAAAGGCGGTACATACTATGGCACAGATCATAACCAACCAGTTTCAAAAAGAACTAAAGCAGCACGGAAGCGAACATTTCCCCTTTCTTGTAAGCTATCAGAGGCTTTCCGAATATGAATCCGGTGCTTTTATGTGGCACTGGCACCCGGAAATCGAAATCACTTATGTACAAAAGGGCTCCATGTGTTATAAGGTAAATAATCTGACTTACCATCTGAAGGAAGGGGATATTGTATTTAACAATTCCAATGCTCTTCATTCCGGTGCCATGGAAAATCAGAAGGACTGCTCCTACATTCCGGTCACCTTTGATCCCAGATTGATTTACGGCTTTTTTCAAAGCACTATAAACAGCAGGTATGTAGATCCTGTGCTTCAGGATCCACGGCTTCCCGGTGTCTGCATTGATTAAAGTGAGCCCTGGCATCGTGCATTTCGTGAGCATCTGCTTGAGATCATTGCCCTTGATCAGAAAAAGCCTGAGTTCTATGAGCCACAGAATGTCCAGGAAAACAGCCCGGATTATGACAGGCTGCGTAGTATCCTTTCCTACATTGAAGAGAATTACAGAAATCCGATTACCCTCAAAGACATTTCCGGGCACATCCACCTTTGCGAAAGTGAATGCACCCGGCTGTTTAAACGTCATATGAATACCACTTTATTTACCTATCTCCAGGAATATCGCATTGAGAGAAGCCTGGAGGATCTTTGTAAGGGAAAAACCATCAGCGCAGCTGCTGAAAAAGCCGGATTTTCCGATTCCAATTATTATTCCAAGGTTTTTGCCAAGGTAAAGGGCTGCAGTCCCAGGGAATACCGGAAACGCCAGTAACCCCATGGACTGCCTGAAAAAGCATTTCCGCCATCTGGCCTTTGCTTTGTGTCATCAGGTAAGACTTAAGGAAGTCAGAATGTGGCAAATCATATCTGTGTTGGAAGCATATCCGGCTCCGGTCACGCAGAACAGATACTGCTTGTTGGTTGGATGGAAAAACATAATCGCACTGTAGTTACTTTCTTCAACCCGGTAGGAAATACATGGAATTCCATTGATGGAGACAAGATCATCCACCTGATAACCGCCCTTAGTAAGGTCTGCTGCAAGCTCCTCAAGAGACTGCGCACCGTCACTGTAGGCCCATACCACAGAAATTCCAGGCGGGTTCTGGACTCCGGAGGTGTCACCTGCTACGAAGAGCACTCCCTGTTTGGTCTGCTCATCAGATAGCTCATACACATCCCAGTCATTTGGCAGATACAGCTTAAACCCATCCTCAAAAGGAACCCAGGTTCCGGCGAAGCTGACATTTTCCTGAGAAAATGTGATACTTCCCATTTGAGAGCTGTCTGTATTTCCCGTATCTGTCTGCCCATCTTCCACGCTTGAGGAAACACCGCCTATATTTCCCACTGTACCGCCAAAAGACTGGTCGTTTCCTGCTCCTCCCTGCCCTAATACATCACTTACAGTGCTTTCAATATCTTCTATAGGGTCTGAGGCAGCTGCATCTGAGGTTACAGAACGGGTGCCATCTACATGCTTTGTGTAGTCACTGTCTCCACCAGCAAGATAGGCAAAGCTTCCTGCTGTTTCCTCCAACGTACTTCCCACATAATAAGATAGCTCTGGTATCTCCTTTGCACCAAACATATAGGTGTTTCCATTTTCAGCAAAAAACAGTCTTGTGTCCTGCACCACGTAGCCACCTACATTATAGGAATATACAATACCAGAAAATTCTCTGTCATTTAAGGTTATCATGCTTTCCTGGGAAGTTACCTGTAAGTCTGAATACTCCTGTGCCATATACTGTGTAAACTGATTTGTGAAATCCTCTGCAGTAATGTTATAGCAGCCTACGATCACATAGGGGATCGTGCCCGATTCCTGGGTGTAAACATACACAAAGCCGTCTGTCTGCTCTATAGAGATATAGCTGCCAGGTGCAATGGAAATTCCCAGGTCATCCAAAGCGACTGCCTCTGGTGAAGCAGTGATTCCTGCAGCCGGAGCTGCGATCTGGTTATTTTCGCTTCCAAGCTCTCCGAAATTTAATTCTGCCTGCACTGAAGTGCCGTTGCAAAAAAGCATTTCGGCAGTAAGAAGGGCTGATACTAAAATTTGGGGGATTCGTCTTTTTCCTTTCATAGGCTAACCTTCCTTTCGCATTTATTTTCCGTACAAGCCTTTATTTACAAGCTCTAATTAGGGTACAGCTGGGTAGAGCCAGCTGGCTGATCAAAGCTGCTGCCGCTTACATAAACATTCCCGTCAGTTCCCTCATATACATAATCGTAAGAATTGGGAACCTTTACATGGTCACCGTTAGATAAGGTGTAGTCATTCTGACCCAGGATATAATCAGAAAACTGATCTGCCATATAAGAGGAATCTGCGCCCATAGAAGAACTCATGCTGCTTTGACAATCACCGGTGATTGCTGACATGCTGCCACCGCTTTGCTGAAGCCTTTCCTGGGTAAGCTGGTACTGTACCTTGCCAAGCGCATCTATAAACTGATCACTGACAGTTGTGTTGGTTACAAACTGCTCATATATTTCCTTATTGGCTTCATATTCTTCCTCCGGGGTGAGCATGAAGAATGTAGCCGGTGAATCCCAGGCAATGCAGCTTGATTTAAAGGAGCCGCCCACGTACGCAAATTCGCCTGTCTGGGTAAGCTGAGTTGCCTCAACAAGGCTCATTACATACAGCTTAAAAGGATAGCCGTTAAGGCTTACGCTATAGGTTCGCTTGGCTACACCACAGTAAGCACCATCTACATTGTAGGTAATTCCTGTATTCAGCTGGGAAAGCATCTGGCAGGTTTCCTGATAATTCGTATTCGCCTTCTGGTCCAGTATTGCCTGTTCCTCCTGGGAAATTTCATCCTGCCCGGCTATCTGGAGCTGCTGCCCCGGAAGGATGGCCTTTGCCATATAATCACAGTAAGTATCCGCTGTCATAAACTGAAGCATAGGCATCATGGTCGTGCTGTCAAAGGAGCCATCCTGGTGCCAGCTATAGTCTGTGCCGTTTTGGGAATATTCCAGTATCTGCTCATAGCCAACGGGAGAATAATATCCCATGATTGTATTCTGATCCGGACTCATTGCAGTAAGATAAACCTGGGCTGCATAGTTAAGGCTCTGCCATTGTCCGCACCAAATGGTTTCTCCGCTTACTGTGTAGTCGGATGGTGCATAGCCCCTTGCCACCTTAAGTCCGGTAGAGGTATCTGTAATTTCCGTACACTTATATACCCTCTGCTCTCCTTTATTTTGGGTTGCCTGTGAGCTTTGTGTATTTGTGCCATCTGTAACAGAAGGGATATTTCCGGAAAATCCGTTTAATCCTTTTCCCTTTTCAAGGCCGGAAAACTTTTCTCCAAGAGAAAGGGAGGCGTCTCCGATATCAGTACCGATTTTCCCGGCCGCTTCTGAATTTCCCATGTCAAAGGTTCCATACTGTCCGTATTGGGAGCTCTCATCAGCGGCCCATACAGGATACGGATTTCTGCAGATACCACTGCCCTCCCAAAGCAGCACTGTCATAGCAATCAGGCTTCCCTTAAAAATTGCATTTGTTTTTTTTCTGTCCATAGCCATCCCTCACTTTTTTCTGATTTTAATATCCCGCTTGCCTGCATACCTCGTCAATTTTATTTTGCCAGCCTTCTCCCATTCCATGAATCTGTGCGGAAAATTTCAGAGCCTCCCGTACCTCCTGGTAGCCGGATTTTGGAGTCATCAGCCGCAGCATTCCCATCCACAGCCCAAAGGCCTGATCCTTTGACATTCCCTGGGCGCAAAGCTGATACCCCACATATCCGATCAGGGAACAGTTAATATGTACACCACCATAATCATTATCTATACTCGGCGAATCTGTTTCCGGGTAATAATATCTGTCATAGAGAGCGGCTGGCTGGCCGTACTGCCAGGGATCACTTAAGCACCGCACCGGCATTCCGCTGTTTTCTCCCATGAACCATGCAGAATCTGAAGTTTCTCCAAGCAGCATTTCACAAAGGTTTCCGCACACATCACTGATTCCCTCATTCACGGCACCGTATGCATTCTCATACAGGTTTCCCCCTGTAATATAAGCGGTGATGCCGTGGGTAAATTCATGAGCTGCCACATCTACGCACTCACCGAAGTGATTGGCTGCACTTGCGGAAAACACCACCCAGCCTTCACACATTCCAAGATAAACGGCATTGTTTATCGGCTGCTTCTGGAAGTCGCAGTAATCTGTGAGAATCAGAAGCGGGCTTCCAAAGCCATCCACAGACTCCAGACCGTAACTTTTATAAAAATCATAAACCTTTATGTAGTTTTCATAGGCCATCAGGTAATGCTCCGGCCAGCTGGTATTATCATCAGAGGTCCAGGGCACGAACTGATTCTGGAAATTATAGGAATAATAGTCAGCCAGAAAAATATGTCTATTTACATCTGCCAGATAGCAGGTTCCGCTTGCATCATTTCTGGCAACAGGAACCGTGATGGTTTTCTTAGTTCCATCATGGAGCGTAACCTCACCTGTATAGGTATCTGCGGACAGTCCCTCAAAATAGGACAAAGCCATTTCCATCTGCACATTGTCCCCAGGCACAGCCTCCTCAGGAGAGCTTACAGCCATATAAGTCAGGTAGCTGCCTTCATATCCCACCAGATGCTCCAGATAGCCTTTTCCGCCATTATCAGCTGCCCCTGCAGGTGGTGTAGTAAAAACAGCCCATGCGTGATACGCAATTCCCTGTATTGTCACAGAGGTTTTTCTGGTATATTTTGTATAAAGCTGTACTTTATTTCCCGGATACCGGTTTCGTACAATCTGTTCTGCTTCCTTAGCTGTAATAGAGCTTTCTTCCTCCGGGGCCATTCCCACATTTGGGGTAAAGGAGCTTACAAGTCCTGCTGTATAGCCCTGTGGATCCAGAATGATTTTCAGCACTGCATTTTCCAGAGTCAGATCGCCGTAACGCTGCTTATAGGTCAGGTAGGTGTAGCCGTATTCATCCTGCTCTCCATATACTGCAAAAAATTCCGATCCCCTGGAAAGCCCAAGAAGCTCTGCAATCCCCATTAGGGATTCCACTCCTTTTTCCGTGTCTGTTACCTTATCCTCGTAAAATCTGCCTCTCAGAAAGGTCACATACCCTTCATCGTTATACAGAAAATCCGCATTTCCCTGATTCATCCGAAGGATATCCTCTTCCTTAAGCTGTGGTACATTGTTGTGATTTTCCCCTGTGGCAGCCTGATTCTGCCTTTCCCAGGCCTCCAACAAGGATTCCTCTGCCCTGACTTCTGTTGGCTTCAGGCTTATGCAGGCTGCCAGAAGCGTCAGCATAAGCTTCGGCAGCGCCCTCTTTAGCCTACCCATCTCACAGAATGCAAAATAGACTGCACTCCATCATTGTTTTCCATATCCTCGCCAGAGAAATAAAGGACATCCATTACAGAATCACCTTGATCCATAAATACAATTCCGTAAGCGTCCTCATAGGAAAAGAAGGTACACGGAATATCATGAATTACCTCTGTTTTTTCTATGGTATAGCCCTGCTGCTTTAACGCTTCTTCGGCAACCTCCAGCATGGAGTCAAAATTACCTTCAGCAAGCTCCGCTTCAATCTCCTCCTGGGTGTAGCCCTCTGTAAGATCCATAGCCATTACGATCAACACTGCATCCTGGTCAACACATTTTGCAGCATAGTAAGCACCCTCTGCCTTATCTTCCTCATCCAGCTCTACCTCTTCCCAGTCTGGCAGAAGACAGATTTCAAATTCATCCATTATCTGCACCCAGCTGCCTGTGTACTCTTCCGTATTCGGCACAGCTACCGGTTCCGTAGTTGGTATCGCCGCTGGCTCAGTGGTAGGTGTTGCCTCTGGTTCAGTGGTGGGTATCTTCGCTGGCTCAGCAGCCGATACTATGTTGTTGTCGCCTTCGCTTAGCATATAGGCATGCTGCTTTACAAAATCAATTTCCGTATTCATCTGCTGAAATTCTGCTGCAATTGCCGAATCATCTGTATATGCCTGGAAGTCTGTTGGGAAAATCATAAAATAGTTCATTACAGACTGATCACTAAAGCCAATATAGGTAAAGTCCGGAAGCTCCTGAAAATCGTGATTGACAGTACAGGATAAGGTAAACAGCTTTCCACCCTCCTGCCCATATTTTTCCTGCCATTTCTCATGGCTTGCCTTGTGATAAAAGGTGGCAGAATTATCGGTTGTCTCGATCTGGACTTTTCCCTGCCAGTCAGCCGGAAGCGTAACTGCAACCTCTTCAAAATAATAGATCAGGGAGCCATCTGACAGCACATTGTCCGTGTATGCCATCAGATTCTGGGAGCTGTCTGCGCCATAAGCAGTACATGACAGAAGCATTGTACCCATACATATGGCAGCAATTATTTTTCTCAATGATTTTTTCATTTCCAAACGCCTCCTTCATTTTTTAGTTTATGAATCACGGATTGGGAGTATCATATTTTCCAGTGCATATCGAAGCTTTGGATGGTGGATCACAAAGTGGATGGAGGGTGTTTTGTTTTTGGAAACCATACACCATTTTTCCATCCTGCAGGTAATCTGAATATTGTGAAAGCCTTTGGCCTTTATAAGGGAAAACTGATAATTTTTGTGGGCATCTGCGTATGCCATGGCTGCCTCTACGCAGGTTCTGTATTCCTGGTAGGTAAGCAGAATATCCTTCTCAAGAAAGCACTCTGCCACAGGAAGCACTGCCGGGTATTTCTCATATTCTGCCTTGGTAACCTGGGACAGCTCATCAATAACCTGGCTGTGAGTCAGTATGCTCTCTATTCGCCTTTGTTCCCTTGCATGTGCCTTAAGGATTCCAGCGCATTCCTGCCTGCTGATTCCATTTTCTGCAAGAATCTGCTTCAAAACCTCCTGCGGGATGACAAACAGCGGCGGCGCCGCCAGAATCCGTCTGCGCTGCCCTTCTTCGTGGCTATCCTTTTCCAGAAAATCAAAAAGTGCGGCACGCTTTTCTTCTCTGTAGATTTTCATAAGAGGATGAGCCTTTTTCAGAAGATATTTCGTGTTTTTTCTGCAGATCTCCACCTCCTCCTTGCGGCTGGTAAGATAATAATGAGCCGTATCATGATGTCCGCTAATACAGTCCCCTGTCATAGCCGCCTGCCCGGAGGTATAATGCAGATGGGAATATACCTTGTTCTGAATCCCTTTCAGATAATAGGGGGAAATCTGTCCGGTCATGTAAAGGGGAATCCAGTTCTCCAGCCCCAGCATCATATCCTTCATAGGACGCTCCACATCATGGATAATGTGAATATGAAGACCTTTTTTCAGCACCATGGCAAGACCGAACATATATTTCTTGGCAAATTCCTGATCCTGTGCCATGTCCTCCACCGGCATATCACAGCACAGATGCAGAGGCTCCATGGATTTAGATAATACTGTGTGCTTCAGAAAATCCAGCTCTCCCTCCCGCATTTCCTTCAGTCCATAGTATTGTCTGGAAACCGGAAGCTGGAAAGGAACCTTAGGTACTTTAAAGCTGTCAAAATGAATTGCTCGTATGTAATCATCCAGGTTAAATTCGTCCATTTTCTGCAAAAAGCCGGATATGTAATCGATTGTCTCAAATTTTCCCGAGCAAAGCCAATTCCGCAAAAGGATAAAGGAATTCTCCGGATGCATCAGTGTCTCATTGTCACAGCCTGTCAGTGCCACGATTTTGTTTAGCTCCTCCTGGCCGGAGAAATTCCTTACAATATATCCGCATACATTTTCTGCGAACCCCCAGACATCTGATGGTGTTCTTTTTCCTGTTCGGATTTTGGAAATATAGGACGGATCATAGTGCAGGGCAGATGCCATTTTGGATACATTGATTTCCAGTTCCCGAAGAAGTATATCAAACTTTTGATAATAAAAGATTTCTGATTTTTCTTCCTGCTTCAAGGCTGCCAAAAGGACCTCTAAAACACTTTCTTGATCCTTTTTCTTTCCTTTTTGCTCTGCAGTCAGGGCAATTCCTGCTGCAAGCTTTTTCAGATAATCACTGTCTGCCCCGGGAAGACGTTCACCCTTTCGGTATCGGCTGAGAATGGTTTCGGAAATACCACTGTTTTGGGCAAGCTCCCTGCCGCTGCAGGAAAGCTCTTCTATATATAAATTCAACTGTTCCTGAAATGTCACCTTAAACCTGCCTCCTCCCAGAAAAGCTCTGCATTCTCCAAGTCATAAAGCTCTGTTTTGCCCTCGTTCCTCCATTCCAGGCTTCTGCCGTTCAATTGGAAGGACACTGTTGTATTATCCGGAAAGAAAAAGGAAATGGCATTATATTGATCCGTTACAAAAATGTCTGTCCTGTCTCCAACCCGGATCTGAAGAAAGGCATTTACAGCTGTCCTGATTTCATCCGGGGAAGTAAATTTCGTCACCGTTAACAGTCCTTCCGTGTCCTTTCTGAATTCTATTTCGGAGGGCAGCACCTTTTGCATATCCTTCATCTGGCTGCTGCCAGGCACCTCATAAAGGTAAGCTCCGGTGAGAGTGCCTTTTTCTTCTGGTAAGCCTTGAGAAGCTTTGCTTCCTGCCGTAATGCAGCACATAACCGCAAAAATAAAAAAAATGATCCGAGCCATTCTGGTGTCCTCCTTTCTTTGTACCACTGGTTATTTTCAGTATACACGAAAAACTGACCATATAAAGCAAATTGCCACATTTGTCTATGACAAACATGGCAATTAATTAATTAATTAATTCATCATCATAATATCAGTGTCAAGAGGACGTCCATCCAGTACGGTTTCTACCAGCTCATCTCCTTTATAGCTTAATTTCAGTGAGAAGAAGGGAACATCTTCATTCAGAAGCTTCAGAAAAATCTTATCTCCCTCCCACAATCTCAGATTCCAGATCTCCTCCTTAGGAATCCATTTCAGGTTTCCCTCGTCGCATTCCTTCATGGTTCCTGTAAAACCATCTGCAGTGTAAAGGCACATGTATTCCGTGCCGTAGCCTCCTGTGAAAAAGTGACGATCCCGCGGAATTTCCAGGAGGTAAGGGTATAGCCCGTCTCCTCAAAAACCTCCCGGAGCATACACTCCTCCGGGCTTTCTCCCTCTTCAAAATGGTCTCCCACGCCAATCCATTTCCCCTTGTTCACATCATTCTTCTTGGAAACGCGGTGCAGCATCAGATACTGACCGTCCCTTTCCAGGTAGCATAGGGTAGTAAGGGGGCTTCTCTTTGCTTCTGTCTGTGCCATCATCTGATTCCCTCCGGATAAGTGACTCCCTCAGGAAGAGGATCCCACTCATTTAAGCCAAGGCTCTGTTTAAACATTGCCTGCTCCAGAGTAAGACTTGGTGAATCATCCTGCAGATATTCCAGAAGCTCACCAATTCCCTCACGGGTCACATTGTTGACCATAAAAATCCGCTCACAGCCGGCATTGATCAGCCACTGACGCACCATGGGGATGTTCGCATAAGGAGAATCGATCTTGGTAATAATACCGATAAGAGGACGCTGGATAAAGGAACGACAGCTTGCCCCAAACAGATTGAAAGGTTCGTCTGCCGCCTGCACGATCGCCACCACATCTGCCTCAAAGGAAAAGCAGGCAAGTCCCACGCTGAATCGCTTGGACTCTGCATACTCTCCCGGAGAGTCAATGGTGTCGTCATTGGCATTGGTGTATTGTGTTTTAATATAATGAAGCTCCTCGCCCTTAAGCGCCTGTGTCAGTGAGGTCTTACCGGCTTCGCTTCTTCCCATAAGAAAAATCTTCTTCATCTATCTCGTCCTTTATCTTAACTTTTGTGAACTGCGCAAACCTTAAAGCCAAGCTCCTGGTCAAAAAAGCGCACAACCTCTTCCACTGCTGTCTGTACCTGTGACAGTCCGCCTGTAAGAATCAAAGAACCGCAGAAACGATCCATTCTCATACTTCCTATCGTTTCGTAATATTGCAGACTACATATCCAAGGGAATCACGGAAATAATCCACGATCTCTGTCATAGCTGACATTACATCGGAAATCTCTCCTGTAATGATCAGCGTACCTGTGAAGCGGTCTTGGTAAATTCATTTACAAAATTAACAGATGCCGCATCATACTTTCCTATAATGACATAAGGAATAGAATCGTCTGCCATAGTGTAGATATGAACAAATCCATCTGATTCACGAATTGAAGTGTATCCGGAGACTTCTATTGAAATCCCAATATCATCCAGAGCAATAAAATCTCCCTGCTTTGTCTGCCCGGTTATCGGTTGTGCAACTGTATCCTGCTCACCTGCCCTTACAGTTTCCGCCCTTGGCATACCTGTTATAATCATTCCTAATGCAACAGCTGTCAAAATTACTTCTATATATTTAATCCATTTCATACGTATCTCCTTTCTCCTGGTCTCTAATTGGCAGGATCATATTTTCCAACGCATACCTGAGCTTCGGATGATGAATAACAAAATGGATAGAAGGCGCTCTGTTTTTGGATACCATGCACCATTTTTCTTCAAAACAGGTAATCTGGATATTATGGAATCCCTTCACCTTTGTCGTTTGAAATATATAGTTGTCATGAGTCTCTGCATATTCCTCTGCTGCTTTAATACCTTCAATATATTCGTCATAGGTAAGCTGCATATTCTTTTCCAAAAAACAGTCTGCCAAAGACAGTCCCAGAGGATACTTCTCATATTCTTCTGCTGAGATCTCTACAATTTCATCTGCACATTCTTCCAATCGAATTTTTCTTAGAATATCTATTACATACTCTTTACTATATTGCTTGCATATGTCTCCATAAATTATATTATCGGCAATAGTACTTTCATATTGAATATAGTTTTGAAATAAAGCACTCACTTTTTTTCGATACTGATTCAAGTTAATTGTTTTTAAATCATAATTATTAACAAAAACCGTTCCTGAATAATCATCATATATTCCCATTATTATTTTTACCAATGTTGTCTTTCCACATCCAGACGTACCGACAACCGCTATAAATTCGCCCTCTTCCACTGTCAACGACACACCATCTAAAGCACGCACTTCATATGTATCGGATGTATAATATTTTTTTAGATTCATGGCTTTGATTATATCCATTTTTCTGTAAACTCCTTTCGCAAATGCTACCTTTAACTCAGCCATAATCTATTTTATATGGTACCTCTTACAAATTTCTTACAAACTGCATACGAATTATCTATACCGGAAGATTCACCTCTATAAGCAGCCCTGGCTTCATTTGTTTTGCTTTCATCATCCCTTTTTGTAATAGAACAATTTCTCTGGAAAGATATAACCCAATTCCGCATCCTTCCTGCCCTCTTGCCTGCTCGCCTCGATAAAATCTTTGAAAAATTTTATTTTCTTCTCCATCTCTTATCCCGATTCCATAATCTCTTACTTGAATTTTATAAAACATTTCTGTTTGTTTCATTGTGATATCAATAACGCTGTTGTTTTTGCTATATTTGACTGCATTATCAAACACATTATAAAATGCCTCACACATCCAGTTTTTATCATGTCTGCAGATGATTTTCTCCGGCAATTCTGCTTGAAAATAGATATCTTTATCTTCTGCCTTTTTCTGTATTTGCCCCAACGCATTTAGAATTGTTTCAACAAGATTTTCTTTTTGCATGTGAACTTGTATGATTCCCTGCTCTAATCGGGCGGTTTTTATAAAGCTCTCCACCAAAAAGCATAATTGTTCTTCACTTGTTCGCAAGTCTTTTATGTATTCTGTATTCAATCTTTCTTGAGTTTCATTCAATGACTCTTGCAGCAATTCTGTATAATTTTTTATATTCGCCAGCGGTGTCCTTAGTTGATGCGCAATCTCAGAAATCAATTTTTGTATCTCATATTGACTTTTTTCGGCCTCTTTTCTTCTTCCTTC
>OQVT01002121.1_pt1 | contig 12733 bp, 13 predicted proteins | sample 1691561 | NCBI WGS metagenome assembly OQVT01 (sample SAMN03418260, study PRJEB22391) | human gut metagenome | biome: human-gut; feature: organic feature; material: feces | host: Homo sapiens | place: Tanzania | collected 2013-01 | reverse complement strand
ATCGAGACGCCCTGCCGCGCCCGCTCCCGCAGCTTCTCCTTATGGGTCACGCCGAAGCGCTGCTCCTCGTCGATGATGAGCAGGCCCAGATCCTTGAATTCCACGCTCCTTGGCGCAATGACGCTGCTGTTCATCCCCGGCGACAGAGCACATCGCGCAATGCCGGAGAAAAAGGACGAGCACAAGGGCGAGAAGCCAAGCTCGCTTCGTGACTTTGCCCGGGAAAACAAGCGCTTCATGCTGTTTCTCGTCGGCACGGCGGCACTGTATTTCACGCACGGCATGATATGCAATTTCATGATAGAGTTCATCCGAAACATAGGCGGCAGCAGCGAGGATATGGGTTGGATACTTGCCTTCATGACCGTGATGGAGGTGCCCATCATGCTGCTCTTCCCGAAGCTTACGCGGCGCTTCAAATGCTCTGCCCTGCTGAGATTTGCGGTAATCATGTTTACGGTCAAGGAACTGATGATCTACCTTGCACCCAATATTGCGGCGCTCTACGCGGCAGAGGCATTACAGGCGTTTTCGTTTGCGCTGTTCGTGCCCGCATCGGTCGGATATGTCGGCGAGGTCATTGCAAAGCACAACGCAGTCAAGGGACAGGCATTTGTTACCGCAATGATGACGCTCGGCAGTATCTTCGCAAGCTACATCGGCGGGCTGCTGCTTGATACCGCGACTCCCAAGCTCACGCTTTTAGTCGGCGTTATAGTTTCCGCAGTCGGCACGCTCATAATGCTCTGCTCTATTGAGACAACAAAATAAGCATAAACAGGCACCCTCGCGGGTGCCTGTTTATGATAAAAAAAGATGCTGCGAAAGCAGCATCTTTTTTGTTGTATATGTGTTCGTTTATGCAAGTCCGAAGGCTGCTGCCAGTCCCATGTAGAGCAGGCAGCGCAGGATGGTCAGGACGACGGTCAGAGCAAAGATTACGGGGAAGTAAACATCCTTGAACTTTACGCCGGCGACGGTGCACTCGGTCTGGAGGAAGCCTGCGTTGGGCAGAGAGTCGAGGCCGAGGGAAGCCAGAACGGTGGTTCTGTGGAATACAGCAGCGTTGGTGAGGGTTGCAGCCTGCTGCAGAACGGGAGCTGCAAGAACGAGACCTGCGGAGGAGGAGCCTGCGATACCTGCGATGAGGTTGGTTGCGATGAAGGTGATCATGAGCGGGCTGCCTTCGTAGGACAGGATCTTAGTAACGGCTATCTCGTAGCCCGGGCAGTTCTGAACGACTGAGCCGAAGCCGACGATTGCAGCGGCGTTAATAAGAGTGGTCATGCACATGGAGATGGAATCGGTAACAGCCTTGCGGTTGTCTTCCCAGTTGCGGGGGAGGTACTTGAACTGGAGAACTACGACTGCGAGAACGCCGCACAGGAGAGCGAGTTCAACGCGAGTCTTGAAGATGTTGAGGATGAGGATGGGGATGAGCATGGGAATGACGGAGAGAACCCAGTGGGGGCCCTTCTTTGCATCATCGTCGGAATCGGCGGCTTCTTCAAGTGCGCCGGTGCCGTATGCGGGCATGTAGCCCTTGCCTGCTGCTGCGAGGCGCTTCTCATACCACTTGATGTAGATCATACCGACAACGATGAATACGATGGAAACGAACAGGCCGAGGAGACCGCCCGCACCGACATCGGTGCCGAAGTAGCTTGCGCAAAGAACGTTGTTGGTGACAGGTACCCAGGGAACTGCAAGACCGAAGTTGAGACCGAGGGAGTAACCTGCGATAACGGATGCACGGTTGATGTTTGCCTTGCGGCAGAGCTTAAGTGCGATGGGGTAGCAGATAAAGAGGCTGATGAAGCTGGAAATGCCGGCCATTGCAAGGATAGCAGTGAACAGGCAGACGCCGAGGGAAACGTTCTTCGGGCCGACCAAGTTCAAGATAACGCGAGCCAGACTGTCAGAACCGCCGGTGATGTCAAGCAGCTTGCCGAACAGAGCGCCGAGGAAGAACAGAATCATCCAAGACTTCATGAAGCCGACGAGGCCGCCCATATAGGTATCGAACAGGCCCTCGGTGATGTTCATCTTGTAGATGAGCATGAGGATGACGGAGCAGACAATGCCGCCAATCAGGGTAGGAACGTTTTTGTAGCAGAACACGCCGATAAGCAGGACTGCCGCTACGAGAATCAGGATGTCCATAAATACTCTCCAAATAATAAATTTTGATATATAACTGCCAGGCAATAAAGTCGCCGGTCGAACCCTCATGCATCCCCAAATGCGTACTGCGAGCCGCCGCCGGAAGAGTGCACCCTATTGCTATCTGTCCGCTTGGCAGTTTTATCCGAATTAAGTGTCCGGTCGTGAGCCGGTTCAGTTTTTCATGATACTATTTAAATAAGGTATCATGGTTTCGTCGAGCCTTTCGTGCATATCGAAGGCCGCTTCGGACAGACACCAGTCAAATGCCACGCCCTTCATGATGGTAACTATGACCTCATAGTAATGATCCACCGTGTGGTCTTCCTTTAAAAGCCCGTTGTCCGCTGCCTCACGCAGGCAGCTGCCGGGATAATCCCAGACATACGTCGGCCGGCGTTGATGCCAGCGGCGGGTGTCGATTGAATAATTCTTCGTATTATAATAGTTGCAGCAGAAGTCGAGTCCGACCTCGACCATGTAGTCGCTCCAATAATAATAGAAGATGAGCACGCGCTCGTCGAAGGATTTACCCTCAACCGCAGAATCGAAGTCGTTCCTCTTACGGAAGTCAGCGAACTGCTGATAATTATAGTAGACAAGAAGCTCGTCCTTCGTTTTGAAGTGATAGAAAAACGTTCCGTTCGAAACTCCGGCGACCTTGCATATGTTGCTGACAGTAAGATACGCATAGCCCCTCTTTTTTAATATGGAAGACGCAGCCTTGTATATCTTCTGCTTGGTCTCTTCTGTTCGAACCTGTTTAGGCGTAGTAAGCTCCACCGATCTGCAACTCCTTAATTATTATAGTAGAACAAGATGCAGCCAGCGATTACTTGCTCTCTCCTCCATTCGATGTGTCTCAAATAGAGTGTACTCTGTTTCCCACTCTGAGCGGATTTTAACATACACATTGTGAAATGTAAAGCATTTTTTTCACAATTTCGTCACAAAAATCGGATTACACAAAATTTATACATTTTCGACAATTTTGTCATAGAAAAATTGTTGATAATTTTTTGACTAAATTCTTGACAAGACGCTTAATGCGTTGTAGAGTAACTAATAGAGTGTGCTCTACGCAAACTGCGGTTGCAACCGCCCCAACGGTTGCACCGCAAGCACTTTCTTAATTGTAAGTAATTCAAATTCAATTCAGAACGCAATTTCGTTTTATGAAAGGCAGGCTATTTATAATGGCAAATTCGGACAGATTCGTAGGTAAGGTCGCAGTTATCACCGGCGGCACCACCGGCATCGGCCGCGCTATCGCGGCACGCTTCGTAAAGGACGGCGGCAAGGTCGTTATCGGCGCCCGTCACGACAATCTTTTTGAGGAGATCGTCAACGAGCTCGGCGCTGACAACTGCTGGTGCCAGGTTTGCGACGTGACCGTTCGCCCCCAGGTCGACGCTCTCGTTCAGGCTGCATATGACAAGTTCGGCGGCTTCGACGTTATGTTCGGCAACGCCGGCATCAACCTCTTTAAGGACTTCCTGAACGTCACCGAGGAAGAGAACGCGAGAATCGTTCACAACAACTACTTCGGCTGCTTCAACAGCACTCAGGCTGCCGCACGCGCATTCGTTGAGCACGGCACCCACGGTGCTATCGTCAACACCGCTTCCATCAACGTCCGCTGCGCATGCCCCAACTCCACCCCCTACGCAGCCAGCAAGGGCGCTATCGCTCTGATGACTCAGGGCGTTGCAGTCGAGCTCGCAGAGTACGGCATCCGCGCCAACTGCTTCTGCCCCGGCTCCACCGACACGCCGATGGTCACCGAGGTTCCCCGTCAGCGCTTCCCGACCTACACCGCTCCCAAGCTCATGATCCCGAGAATGGCGAAGCCCGAGGAGCAGGCAAACCTCGCTTGCTTCCTTGCATCCGATGACGCTTCCTACATCACCGGCGAGACCATCTACTCCGTCGGCGGCTGGGGAAAGAAGTAATATAGCCCCTTCCCTACTTAATATAAATGAGAAAAGAGGTATTACCAATGGCGGATACGGAACTTCTTGAGCAGCGCATAAGCGAGCTTGAGCGGCGCATTCAGATGCAGGAGGACATCCGTGCTATCGAGCGGCTTCAGGCAAATTACTGGGACTGTCTCGACAAGAAGGACTGGGCCGGACTTCGCGCCTGCTTCACCGATGATTTTGTATTCATTAACAATACCACCGGCGGCAGGTACGTTGGCGGCGACGGTATGCTCGAAACTATGAAGAGCAAATTTACCGACAACGTGACCTCCAGCCACCACGGTCATCACCATTGGGTTGAAATGACCGGCGATGACACCGCCATAGGCCACTGGGCACTTCAGGACGATCTCTATGACGCCGTCAACGGCGGCGAGTTCGTCGGCCGTGCGCACTATGACAACAAGTATGTCAAGCTTGAAGGACGCTGGTATGCCTCCGAGATGGCTCTCACCTATCTTCGCGGCGAGGGCAACATCAAAAAGAGACTTGAAGACTGTGCAAACGCATATAAGGTTTTCCTTATGTGAGCGGCACATAAGAATATTTTAATGGAGTGAATTCAACATGAAACTTACCAAAGAAGAGTGGAAACAGCTCAGTGACCGTATATTTCTTACCCTGCGTCCCACCCAGCACCCTGTTGCAATGAAGTTCATCAAGACTCCCGAGGAGTTTGATCAGATCCCCGGCATCGAGTTCTGCCAGAACAAGGCTTCCACCTGCAAGCTGATCGGCATGGCCGCTCACTTCCAGGGCACCTTCGGTCTGACCCCCGACCACTTCTCCGGCTACTACTGCGCAATGAACAACGGCTGCATGGAAGTCACTCAGGAGTTCCTCGACGGCGCCATCCTCTACAAGCAGCCCACTCCCTGGCACCATGACCAGGCCGACGCAATAAAGCACATCAAGTCCAACCTCGAGATGCTTCCCGAGACTCCGTATGCCGGCATCGTTTGCTCCTCCCTGTGCAACTGCCCCATCGAAGAGCCCGACGTGATCTGCCTCCAGCTCCCCACTCAGGCCGCTTTCCACCTGCTCGCCTGCTACGTTGAGAACGATTGGCAGAAGCTCGAGTTCCCGTTCAGCGGCGAATCCAACTGCGCTGACACATGGATGCGCACCATGAAGGAAGGCAAGATCGGCCTGTCCCTCGGCTGCCGCGGCGACCGTGCAACCGGCGCACTTGCTTACGGCGATGTCCGCATCACCATGACCACCGAGCAGCTTCTCAAGGCTCTCGATGGCTGCGACACGGTTGAGAAGAACAACATTCTCTACCCCTACAACCCGACCTGCCTGTACAAGTCCGCATTCTAATCGTATCCCACGCAAATGCATTGCCGTCTCCGCGAGTCGATCGCGGGGGCGGCTTTTTTATGCAGCGACAACAAAAACTTAACATGTCCGCTGTTGCATTTAAAGCACTTTGATGTTATTATATCAAATGAAGTGTCATACACTTCCGGCAATTTTAAAAGCAAAGGAGAACAAAGTGGATAATTACGTTCATACATTGGATTCATGCCCTCTGAACTTTGCATTTGCCGCCATAAGCGGTAAGTGGAAGCCGTATATCCTCTGGTATCTGCACAGTACCCCGACCGGAATATGCAGATACGGTGAGCTCAAGCGCATTGTTCCCTATGACATATCGCACAAGATCTTCACCCAGCAACTTCAGGAGCTCGAGGCGTATAACGTTATAAAGCGCACCGAATACGACGAGAAGCCCAAGAGAGTCGAGTATTCGCTCACTGAGTACGGTAAGCTGCTCATCCCCGTCATACTGTATATGCGTGACTGGGGCGTTTTCGCCTGCACGGATTGCCCGCCCGAGGCGATCGGCCGCTCGCACGGCAGCATGGAGCACGGGGTTATCAAATACGGCTATCATTCCGAGGCGCTCGCCCACTCCGTGGATATAGAGTTTCGCTATAACACTCCGGCGACGGAGGAAGCAGCAGAGGATAACTGAGATTATAATTTTGCATATAACAAAACTCCCGACCGAACGGTCGGGAGTTTTCTATATATATCAGTTTATCAGCATATTGGGCAGCCATGTGACAATATCCGGGAATATGATACAGAGGATAAACACTATCATCTGCAAGCCCATGAATGGCCACACGCCGCGTATCGTTTCCGCCGTTGTTATTCGATCCTTGGCTACGCCCTGGAAGTAGAATATGGACGCTGCCATGGGAGGAGACAGGAACGCCGTCTGCATAATTACAGCCATCATCGTCAGGAAGTATTCCGCTTGGAAGCCGATCGCTGTGGCAATGGGAACGAAAATAGGTATCGTTATCATGCAAACCGCTATCCAGTCCATCAGGAAGCCGAGCAGGAACACAACAGCCATCATGACGGCAAAGATGCCCCACTTGCCGAAAGGCATATTCGTGAACAGGCTCGTGACGGCGCTGCTGCAGCCAAGACGCATGAACACGGTGACAAAGAGGTTGCCGAATGCGGAGACCGCATAGACCATGCTCGTGAGCTTTATGGACTCGATAAGTGTTTTTCTTATGACCTCGCGGTTAATGGAGCGGGTTATCACGGCGATTATGAACGATGCCACAACGCCGAGAGCCGCAGCCTCGGTCGCGGGGCACCAGCCGAGCCAGATAGCACCGAGGACGGAGAATATGACAACAGCGACGGGCAGAACGTTGACAAGAATGCCGACGGCGATCTGCTTTTTGCTGTACTTGCTGAGCTGCTCCTCGCTCATGGGGGGCGCGTAGTCCTTCTTGACGATGGAGATTATCTTGACATACGCGATATATGCAACGCCGAGAAGTATGCCGGGAGTCATCGCACCGTAGAAGAGCTTGCCGACGGATACGTTTGCCGCGGAGCCCATGAATACGAGCATGATGCTCGGCGGAATGAGAATTCCGAGGGTACCGCCGGAAATTATAACGCCGGCAGTGAGAGATTTGTTATACTTTGCGTCAAGCATGGGCTTGGTGAAAAGAAGTCCCATGGAGACGACGGATGCGCCGACGATGCCGGTCGTAGCCGCGAAGAGGATGGCTATGAGCGTTGCCGCTATCGCCATGCCGCCGCGCTGACGGCCGAGCGCCACAGAGAGGTTGTCGAACAATCTGCCCGCCACGCCGGACTGGTTGAGAAGCTGGCCCATAAGGACAAACAGCGGCACAGCCAGAAGGTTATAGTCCTTACAGTATTTGAAAATGCTGAAGTATATCGTCTGGAAAATGTCAGGGCCCCAGAACACGAGGCCGGATATGACCGCCGCTCCGCCGAGCGCGGCAAAAAGATAATAGCCGGAGAAAATAAACACCAGCAGCATTACGCCCATGATGGCAGCTATCGTAAGTCCGCTTACTGTCATTTCGTTTCCTCCTGTTTATTGGCACGCAGACGCTGAATGAGGCTTACTATTTCGGCAAGTCCCTGAAGCGTGAGAATTATAAGGCTGACGGCCATGATTATCTTGGTCGGCCATATCGGCGCGCTCCACGAGCCGGTGCTGAGGGTCTCAAGGCTTGCTACGGAGCTTATAGCGTTTTTAATACATTCGATCGAGCCGCCTATCGTAAGCGGCAGAAACAGCACCGCATACAGGATAAGGTCAACAATACAGTGCGTCTTTTCGGGCAGCTTTGCCGACAATGCGTCAATTCTGACCATTGCCCCGCTCTTCATGGCGTAGCCGAAGCCGAGCACGGCAGCGCAGCCGCCTATTATAAAGCAAGTGCCGTATGCCCACGTCGTCGGATTATTAAATACGTTTCTTGAGATTATCTCGATGAGAAAAACTATCACCAGCGGCACAAGAAGGTAAGCCGCGATGAGACCGGAAACGTCCGAGGTCTTGTTGGCAAAGGCTATGAATTTGTCCCCGAAGGACTTGTTGTTTTTGATTTCAGGGCTATTTTCCATTGTCTGTCCCACCTTCTGAGCACTGCGGCTCGCTTAATGCGAGCCGTCGTGCTTATTGCTTCACATTATTTAATACTGCTTATTTTGCCGATGCTGCTGCACTCCAATCGCTTACGGAAGCGATGTAAGCCTGCTGAGACTTATAGATCTTCGCAAACAGCGGATTCTTCTCGCACTTTTCAGCGTAGTATTCATCTGCTACCTGCTGGATCTTGTCCAAATCCTCGTCGGGCATTCTGTATATGGTCAGCTTGCCCTTTGCCTCGAGATCCTTGAACTGCTGCCATGCCTCGCCGTTTGCAACGCGGTCGGATGCCCAGTTCTTGGCCATCATTGCGGTGCAGGCGAGTTTGATGATGTTCTGAGTCTGCTCGTCCATGCCGTCCCATACGTTGCGGTTAATGAGGAAGAGGTAAACCGCACAGGACTGGTGAACACCGGGGACGGTCAGGTAAGGAGCGACCTCCTGGAAGCCCGCTGCCCAGTTTGCGGAGGGACTGGAATACTCGGCAGCGTCAATTGTGCCGCGGGAGAGTGCCTCGTAGCAGTCACCGCCGTCCATAGTGACAACGGATGCGCCGAGCTTGGTCTCGATGTTTGCCCAGTCGGAAACGCCGCGGATCTTGAGACCCTTGATGTCGTCAAGGCAGGTGATGGGCTTGGTGGAATGATAAAGTATCTCGGAGTCAACTATGCCGCAGGGGAAAGCTACGACATTGCTGTCTATTTCAGCCATAACCTCGTCAAGGATCTGCTGACCCTCGCCGGCGATGTACCAACCCATATACTCGTCAAAGGTCATGCCTACGGGCAGGGTGCTGAGAATGCCGAGGCTGTCATCGGAGAGGTTGGTCGCCGCGGTCTGCGCACAGTCGAGCGTGCCGTTGGAAACTGCCTGAAGCATTTCCGTGGTGGGCACGATGGAGTTGGTTGCAAGGCACTCCATCTTGACGCGGCCGCCGGATGCGTCGACTATTGCCTTGGAAAGGTCGGAGGCGTACTGGAACGGGCCGCCGCCGGAGCCCCATGCGCACTGGTAAGCGAGATTATAGGTTTTGCCGCTTGCAGCGCCGTCGCCGCCGTTAGTGCCGCCGCAGCCTGCAAGAAGCGCGGTTACCATTATAACAGATAATGCGAGCGCTACGATTCTTTTGGTTTTTTTCATGTCTGACACTCCTTTTGATTCTTCGGGCATGATGTCCGCTACATTATAATATAAAGCGTTTAACGACACAACACACCCGTTAAATTCTTGTCGGATTCTATGCTTTGATTATAACATATGACATCATTTTAACAATTACGCACTTTTTTGTTTGTACTAACTAATTGGTGCATTGTAACAAAAAAGTGCGATATTGAAATTGTACAATTTTTTTGTTAAAAATATATTATACGAAACGATGTTACGGCATCTCGTCCGCTTATCCTTCCTAATTTTACTGAAAAAATATCATTTGGAGGCTTATCATGAAATTAACCAAAGTTTTTGAGCCCGGCAAAATCGGCAATCTTGAACTCAAGAATCGCCTTGTTGTCAGTGCTATGTCTTCTCATATGGGCAACCCCGACGGTACTCCCAACGAGACCGTTAACGCATACCTCGTCGCCAAGGTAAAGGGCGGCTGGGGCCTGGTCTTCACCGAGGACCTCGGTGTTACCAAAGACGCAGGCAGCGACCCCGTCGTCGGCTCCCTCTGGAACGACGATCAGATCCCCGCATGGACCGAGACCGTTCGTCAGGTTCACGAGGCAGGCGGTCTTATGGGCGCCCAGATTTACCACGCAGGCCGTCAGAGATCCCTCACCGCTTATGATACCCAGCCCGTAGGCCCCTCCGCTCTTAAAGAGCCCACCGAGCCCTACGTTCCCCGCGCACTGACCGTCGATGAGATTCACGACCTCGTCAAGGCGTTCGGCGAAGCTGCCGCGAGAGCAAAGAAGTGCGGCTTTGACTGCGTTGAGATCCACGGTGCACACGGCTATCTCATCAACCAGTTCATGTCTATGTTCTCCAACAAGCGTACCGACGAGTACGGCGGCACCCTCGAGAACCGTATGCGCTTCGCTCTCGAAGTCGTCGCCGCTGTCCGCGAGGCTGTCGGCCCCGACTTCCCCGTTCTCTTCAGATTTAACACCTGCGACTACGTCGAGGGCGGCATTGAGATCCCCGAGGCAATAGTCATGGCAAAGATGCTCGAGGAAGCAGGTGTCGATGCACTGCACTGCACTCAGGGCATGTTCGCCTCCAAGCAGGCTATCATCGCTCCGGGCTTCGTTCCCGTCATGCACTACGCAGACAACGCAGCCGCGATCAAGAAGTCCGTCAAGATCCCCGTCCTCGCAGTCGGCCGTTACAACGACATTTACATGTCCGAGGCAATGCTGCGCGACGAGAAGGCTGACTTCATCGTCATGGCTCGGTAACGTGATGGCCGCGCTCTGCTGCGCCGTATGCTGCTGCAAGACCGGAAACGCCGGCGCCTGCGACAAATACCTTCTTGGGGTTCTCGACGATAGAGAGATCGTACTCGGTCTCACGGCAGGTGTGGGGGTTGGCGATGCAGTTTACGCGATTGCCGACTGCGGTCTCGCCGGTGCAGCCCTGATTGCAGCCGATGCAGCGCCTAGGCGGCCAGTGGCTGGCAGCCATGACTCCTCCGGGAAAGTCCGAGTACGCCTCTCTCGTTCTCAACTATCGCAACCTGCTCAAGAAGCACGGTGCTGAGATTCGCCTGAACACTCCCCTCACCCGCGAGATAGTCGACGCCGAGAAGCCCGACGCAGTCATCCTCGCAACCGGCAGCAACCCCATGTTCCTGCCCATCCCCGGTCTGGACAACCGCGAGTACGTTAAGACCGCCATCGAGGTCCTCCGCGGCAAAACTCTGTACGGCAAGAAGGTCGTCGTTGCAGGCGGCGGCATGACCGGCGCAGAGACCGCAGTATTCCTCGCCGTTCAGGGCTGCGATGTCACCATGATCGAAATGGCTCCCGACATCATCACCGACGCTGTTGCACAGCCCAGAGCTTGCCTGCTCGAGCACATCCGCAAGTACAACATCAAGGTACATACCCACACCAAGCTCACCAAGGTCGGCGAAGGCACCATCTACGCCGAGGAGTACGGCGAGCCGATCGAGTTCAAGCACATTGATATGCTCGTTAACGCAATGGGCGTAAGAAGCAACAACCCCCTCCAAGCCGAGCTTGAAGGCTGCGGCTGCAAGGTAGTTGTCGTCGGCGACGCAAGCAGCACCAAGAACGGCTACAAGAACATCCGTGAAGGCTTCAACGCCGGAAACGCGATCTGATTTAGCTATCATTCTTCCTTCCTTTTTTCTTCCTTCTCCGCCGACGGGGTTAAACTCCTCCCTGTTTTACTCCCGTCGGCAACCTTAAAATTACAAAGCATGGACAGGTTTGGTTCACCTTGCCCATGCTTTTTTTATCGAAAAATTGAGTACTGGCGGCGCAGCGCGACGTGTGATATAATATTAAAATCTGACTGCTTTTATAACACTCAAAGGGGATTAATCTTCATGAAGCTCACAAAACATCGTTTACTCACCCTCGCGCTTGCACTTTGCATGGTGCTTTCCGCGTTTTTGGGGATAAGCTCGGTGCAAATCGCAGCGGAGGAGGATATTTCCTCGTCCGACTGGATGAAATACGTGGACGGAGATACCAAGCTCAGCTCGGTTTCCGTTCCCGGCACTCATGACAGCTGCACCGAATTTGTCGGTCTGCGATATATCTTTCAGTGTCAAAACACCGGCATTGCCGCGCAGCTCGAAAACGGCTACCGTTATCTCGATGTGCGTCTGGCTCTTGACGGAAAGGGCGACGAGCAGACGCTCATACTAAAGCACAACTTTGCAAAATGCAAGAGCTCCGCTTCTCTGTTTTCCAAGGCGCTGAGCCTTGACGACGTGCTCGACGACGTCTATTCCTTCCTTGACGAGCACCCCACGGAGACCGTCATCATGTGCATGAAGGTGGAAAACAGTAAGGACGATGTTGCCGCGGTGCAGAAGCTTCTAAATAGCGCGATCGAGGCGCGCGAGGATTCATGGTATCTGTCAAATGAGATACCGACCATGGACGAGGTCAGAGGCAAGATAGTGCTCGCTACCCGCTTTGAGGATAAGCTGGAGCTCGGCGAGGATAAATGCGGCCTGCGCTTTATGTGGGACGATCAGGGCGATCGCACGGTAATTGCCGAGCCCCGCGCCGAGTTTGCCATAAGCGGGAGTGCGACTATTGTCGTGCAGGACAGATATAACTACAATGTTTCCGACAAGATAGACGCCATTACCCTCGGCTTGGAGGACTGCCCCGCGTCGGACGAGTGCTTTTTCCTCAATTTCACCTCCACGAGCGGAAGCGGCAAGGTCGGTCATCCTAAGAAATACGCAAAGAGCATCAACGCCTTTTTGAATGATTACGACTGGCAGAACAACACCTGCTACGGCATCGTCATTGTGGATTTTGCAACGGAGGAAATTGCGAAAAACATCTATTCGACCAATTTTGATTAAATATAATAGCAAAAAGCCTGCCTAACGGCAGGCTTTTTCACGTCTTATTTTTCATGTACGATGAGCTCGAGCACGTCGGGGCGCGCATAATGGCCGACGGCGTCATGCTCCATTTTGCAGGCTGCT
>OQVT01002116.1_pt1 | contig 12751 bp, 22 predicted proteins | sample 1691561 | NCBI WGS metagenome assembly OQVT01 (sample SAMN03418260, study PRJEB22391) | human gut metagenome | biome: human-gut; feature: organic feature; material: feces | host: Homo sapiens | place: Tanzania | collected 2013-01 | reverse complement strand
CACCTACGTTGAATGTAGTGTTACAATCTTTCATATCGTAATCACCGAAATGTCCTTACTGTGAAACTATGAATCCGAACATTCCCCATATATAGTATACACTATTTAATTCGACAAAATACACTACACTACAGACACAACAAACATAAACTAAATACAAAAAATGAATACAAAATTAACTATAAAAATAAGTATAAAATATGTCGAAAATATTTTTAAAAATTTTATTAAAAAAGAGTACTATTTTCTTAGTAATATAGTATAATATTAATATAAGGAAGAGTTAAATAAAAGGGGTTATGAAAATGAATAAAAAATTATTAATGAAAAATGCTCACAGAATTACAAAGAAAATAGTTAAATTATACGGTGTTGATTACAAAACACAACTAGGCATATCAATGAAATATGTTTACAACCAATATAAACTATATGCAAAAAACGAGATAAAGAATTATAGAAGAAATATTTTATTAACATTAGATAAATTAGTAAATACAGACGATGAAAGATTTAATAAATATTTTGAACTATATCACAAATACAATAATTTATCAAAAAACATTATACAAAAATCATATAATCTTAAATCTTTAAATGCTTTTATGAAAAATAGTCTAGGTAATAAATATGTAATGTTTGATTTAAGCAGACATGAAAATTATATGGTAAAAGACGCGTGTAAAAATATACAAACATTCTTAAATTGTAGATAATTAAGGGAGGGTTATCCCTCCTACTAATTAAGGAGGTAAATATGAAATTAGAAAAAATTATTGATGTATTAACAAAAGAAACTCCTGATAAAATTTTAATATATATAAGAGATAAATCATTGTTTAATGATGATATACAAACTTTTAATAAATATTATAGATACTTAGAAAATTTAAATGTTTATTGTTATGAACATATTAACAATGAAAACAATACAATATTAATAAGAGTAATTGAATAAGAGGTGATTTAATGATAGGTATTACAACACAAAATATTACAAATGCAAATGGTATTCTAATATTAAAAGGTGAAAAGGTACAATGTTTATGTGTTACTGATTTAGGTAATAACAAACACGAGGGTTTATTTGTAACTGAAACTGGTGTTAAATTTGTATCTGATTTTTCAAATGTAATATTTAATATTAAAAAGTAATTAATTATAAAAGGAGTATATTTATGTATAATGGATATTATGAAAGATTAAACGAAGGAGATAAAAAGGATTATAGATGTATAGTAAAAAAATGTCAAAATATATTTATCAATTATAATGCTTATGATGTTTTAACTTTTATTAATAATTATCTTTACAACCTATCAGATACAGTAAATTGTAATTATTTTCTTGCTATATGTAAATTAGAAGATTATTATATGGATATCTACAAAAAAGAAAAAAATTCTAGTAGATAAAATTAAGGAGTTGTTAACCATGAAAAAATTATATGTAAGTCACCCATTGAAAGATTTAACATATGAAGAATTTTTAAAAACTAGAGAATTAATTAAATTTAAAGCAGAAAATTTTATAGAAGAACCCTTAAAATTAGTTGATTCTCTTGAGGAGGCTGATATTGTATATTTTGTTGATGGTTGGAAAAAATCTAAAGTTTGTAAAATTGAACATGGAAAAGCAAAAAGACAAAAATTAGATATAATAGAAGAGAAAACATGGGTAATTAACATTAAAAAGTTAATAATTGCTATTCTAACAGCTATATTAATTACATTAACCATAGTAGCAATACCATCACAAGCACAACAAAAAACCTACGGTGATATTTACACTTATGAATATGTCTATAATAATTTTGGTCGACCAATTCTAAATTCAGACCATAGCAATGTAGTTACAAGAGTTAGACATTCAATAAATACCATAGATGAATATGAGTATTGGTTAAATAACAATTTTAATCATAATGTATTTATAGATAATGATTAATTAGGAGGTAGTAAAATGAAAAATACAATAAATAATGAGTTAGATAAATTAGAAAAAATTTATTTTGATATTAATTCAAAATGTAATGATTTTGACTATGATTGCAACAGATGTCCATATAAAAAGATGTGTGATTTACTCGGAGATATAATTATAAGTTATGCAGACAAAAACGGAGATGATGAAAAATGAAACAAGACCTAGTCAGATTATTAATAAAAAATTGTTGCAGAGGAAGAGAATGTGAAAACTGTGGTTTTAGAGATAAAAGTTTTCATTGTTGTTTATCTGATATTATCGAAATTATAAAAAAGAATGAAAAGGAGAATGAAAATCATGAAAAATAAATATGGTGTTGATGTTGAAATAACTGATAAGGAGTTAGAAGAATATGCTACTTGTACAAGCTGTAAAAAGCCTAGTTCTTACAAAGGTAAGATGTACTGGTTTAATGGAAAACTTTACTGTAAAGAATGTTTAATTCAGGAATTATTAAAAGAAAATGTAATCTATAATAACTGGTATAGTAATTTTTAAAAGGAGAATTTTATGAAAGTTTATTTATTAATTGAATATATACAGTGTGGTGATAGAATAATATGTAAATTAATACGAGGTGTATATTCAAGTTATGAAAACGCAAAATCACATATAAAAGATATGCATTGGAATAAGAATAGTAATATTGGTATAGTTGATTATGAAGTAGACGAATAAATGAGGTGGTAATTTATGAAAAGAATAACAAAAATCAACGATAATGAATATATTAGTAAAGAGGTAGAACATACTTCATCTATTGCTGGTACAATAATAGAATTAGTAATTTATTTAACATTACTAGGTGTCTTAACAAAATTTGTTAATATGTTTATGTAGGAGATGTAAATAATGAGGGGTTATGGTCATTTCAAGTTTGAGCAATACAAACTATGGTGTAAGAATCACCACAAAAAAGCTTGCCAGTATCTAAACTTTAAAGTGTTTATAGAATTATATGGAGGTGTAAGAATATGACACTTGAGGAAGTAAAACAATACTACACTGACATTGATAAATGTCATGGTAATTGTAACACTTGTTATAATTATTATCTATGCGATTATTTAACTGAATTAATTTTAAACTCTGATAAACATGAGGAAGAGATTAAAGAACTAACAAAGGAAAAATTAGAGAGATTATAATTTAATTAGGGAGTTAATAAACTCCCAGTACATAGTTAGATATAATCTAACATAAATTATATGGAGGTGTAATAAGATGGCAAGAAATGGTGTTCATACTGGGGGCAGAACAAAAGCAAGATATTATAAAGTGTGGGATAAGGAAAATGGTAAATATAAGGGAGTTTGGAGATTATCAGGCGACCAATATTGCATGCATGAGTTTTTTATATATGAACGGTTATCTCCCGAAACGGAAGAATATTATAACAAGTTAAGGCAACAAGCACAGATAAAGAAGTTTGCAGAAAAACAAAATATGATAAGACATGATGATTATCTAAAATAATTTAACTGGGGTGTGGGTATATGAATTTAAAAAGGCAAAGGTCATCTATAGCTAATAGAAATTTTACTGGTGGTAAAAAAGATACAAATTACTTTATTAAAAAACTTAGGGAATTTGGTCTTAAAGTTCCAAATTATCTAAGCAAGGGTATTACACAAAAACAATTTAAATCTTTACAAAACAAACTTATAAATACAATAAGTAAACAACAGCATGAAGAAAAAATTTATAACGAGCAAACAAAGAAACTGAATACACAAATAAAACAACAAATTAAGCTTTTCAATGAGCGTGTGGATATTGTTAGTAGCATAGTACGTAAAAAATATAATTTTACTACTAAAGATTGGAACTATATAAGTGGTAAACCTATAACATATATGGGTCGAAACAAAACTTTTGATAATTACAATTTTGATATTATTTTAAATCATAAATCTTTTAAAAGATTACATTTCTCCGACAATAATGCAAGAAAAGAACATTTACAATATTTAAAGAATCTAACTAAGGGAATGACAGTAAAAAACTTTGAAAGTTGGTTCGTTGAAAACAAAGGAGCAAGTGATTGGTTCAAGAACGAGTATTTAAAAGGTCAGCTTTGGGATGAACTTACAGAGAAAGATGTAGATACGTTAATGGATTATTTTAATAGTTTATCAGGTATTAAAAAAGAACTTGTGATAAAACAAGCACTAAACAAAATTAAAGAAAAATATGAAAATTCTGAAAATCCCGTAGATTATAAATTTAAAGCATATAATCAGGTCATGAGAAACCTGATAAATTATGGTAAAAATGAAGAGGTTAGTTGACATGAAAGATTTAAACAAATTATTAGATTATTGTCACGAAAGAATTGGTAAATACTTTTTTGAAAATAAAATTCAAACACTTTTTGATGATGAATGTAATTTTGCTTTTGATATAGAAGCGTGTCCGACTGATGAAACCAAAGAAGAAATGTATACTTATTCTTTAAGCTTTATGTCTTGTGACACACAAAACAACGTTTGTTACAATTTTAATGATGTTACAGAATGTCTTAACACTTTATTATCATTACCTTGTAAAGTTGTAAATTTATTTGCTCATAACTGTGGATATGACATGAAACCTATAATTGTAAACTATATAGAGCAATATGGTAATAACGTAAAACAGCAAGAGTATTACACTCTTAAAAAATACGACAGATTCGAAAAAACAAGAAAAGAACTTAAATATACTTATAATGGTAAAAGTAAATTATTACAACCTTTTGAGTATGATATAACAATGAAAGATGGAATATTTTATAAATTAACGTTAATGAGTGATACAACAACAATAAACTTCTTTGACACTTATAAATTAGTTCCATATAGTTTAAAGAAATGCTGTAAAGATTTTTTAAATTTAGATTTAGGAAAAGATGGATTAGACTATGAAAAGATAAGAAAACCAGGTGACAAATTAACAAACGAAGAAAAGAAATATATTTATGATGATGTTTTTGGATTATCTTATTTAGTAAAAGCGTTAAAAATTGACGGACTTACTTTAAGTGGTAAAACATTTAGATTTACAAAACTTACCAATAGTGGTCAATCTTTACATGATTATAAATCTATGTTGCTTCACGACTTTTTAGAAAAAAAACCTCCTTTTGATAATAAAGAAGTGTGTGAACAAGTTGAAAATTATCTACTACAGAAAACTAAGTTTTTTAGCAAAGACATAAACAAAGACCATGATGAAATGGCGAACAATGTATTTCTAGGACTTTACCCGACCGAATCTTATTTTCAAGACGCCTGGGAAAGACAAAGCTATTTTGGTGGACTGTGTACAGTGCACAAGGAAAATGTGGCAAAATTCTATAAGAGAAAAAATAGACAAGGTAAAGTTTATGATGTTAACAGCCTATATCCCTCTCGAATGAAAGACTGTCTTTTACCCTATGGTAAAGGAAATTACTGCGAGAAACCTTATGAGGAAATGAGTAAAAACTATAAAAAGAATTATCCTTTATATATACAAGAAATAACAATATATTCTTTAGATATTAAACCAAACAAAATGGCGTGGTTACAAATTAAAGATAATCCTAGTTTTAATGGTATAGAGGTACAACCTAACAATTTAGTAGATGGTAAAAGAGTTACAATAAAATTAAGATTAACAAATGTATTATTAGACTTGCTTTTTGAATGTTACAATGTAGATAGCTATGAGTTTGGAAGTCATGTAGGTTTTCATGGTGCTTACAATTTGTTTAAATCTTATATTGATTTTTGGAGTGAAATAAAAAAGACACAGAAAGGTGCTGGTAGAAGTTTAGCAAAGTTACGATTAAATGGTCTTTATGGTAAGTTTGGAATGTCAGGTTTAAATGAAATAACATTTGTAGAAGTTAATGATGGTAAATTTCAAGTTGCACATACTCACGATGAAGTTGTAAGCGAAACTGTTTACTTACCAATGGCAAGTTTTATAACATCTTATTCTAAGGAAAAATTAGTAAAAGCTATTAATTGTAATTATAAAAATTTCATGTACTGTGATACCGATAGTATACATTTATATGGAAATGATGTAAAAGGAATAGAAATTCATGAGACAAAATTTGGAGCATGGGCAAATGAAATGACATTTACAGATTTTAAATATTTAGGTGCTAAAAGATATGCAGAAAAAAATATAGAAACAAACAAATGGGAAATTAAATGTTGTGGTCTAACTGATAATATAATGAAACAAGTTGACGACATTAATGTTTTTGATATATGTAAACTTGACAATAAACAAATAGAAGAATTAAAAAGCAATACATTTAAAGGAACTGTTTATTATTTTTATGATAAAGAGTGTACAAAACCAGTTGCAGGATTAATTAAATCTAATAAAATGAAAATTGTTAAACACGGTAGTTGCATGATAGAGCAACCTTATAAAATTACTGAAAGGTTATATTTTAAATAAAAGGGGAAAGAGATTTATGAAAATTAATGAGTTTATTACAAAAAATTATAATTATATTAGGTCTATAGCTACAGTTGAATACAACAAAGAAAAAAATAAAATATTATATAAAGACTATAGTCGTGAAGATTTTGCAAGTGAGGTTATGCTATTCTTTATTAAGAATTATGATAGTTATGACGAAACAAAAAGCAAAGTAAGAACATTTATTATTACTAACTGTAAGTTTTGTGCAGGTGTGTTAAGAGATAATATAACAAGGGATAACAGAAAAATAAATTTAATTACAGCAAATGAAAGTGAATTATTAACTTCTGACAATGACATTGATACACTAAACCCTTATGAAAATATAGGCGATGAAGATTTTTATCCTGAAGCAAATATATTTTCCCATCTTACTGCAAAAGAAAAGACACTATGTCTTTATAAAATACATGGATTAAGTATGAAAGAGATGGAAGAATTAACTGGATGTTCACGTTTTACCTTATGGAGATATTTTAAAACAATAAAAGAAAAGTTAATGTAAATAAAAAAGATAGGTTTTAGTAATTAAAACCTATCTTTTTGAATATGTCTAAACTTAATTCTTTTAATGCTTGAGTTTGAAACCTACATTTGCCTTGACTAAATGCTTTAACAAGATTTTTTAATAGTGGTTCTTTAGTGGTTAATAATATCATGTTCTCTGAATGAGAGACACCATCTAATACGTAATTTGTCATTATAGTACCGTGACTGGAAAAATAAAATAGGTCTGCTGTCCAATAAACATATACAGTTTTACTATTAAGGGTTAGACTGAATAGAGGGTGACAGATACTAATAGGTAATTTACAGACAAAGCTTCTATTATCTCTTTGGGATTTATTTTCAATTGCAAATTCTTCATAGTTTGTACCACTTACCAGTTTCCCAAACTTTGTGTTCTTCATTTTGTTGATAAATTCGTTTGAAGTTTCGTAGCTTACTACCAATTCACCGTTTTGATATAAACTATATCTTTCATTTGGATTTGGATTTATGTTGAAATATTCAAAATAAGGGTTCACTGTAGTTACATTGTTTCCTAATAAATATACCCTTACATTTTCCCTTTCCCTTTGTACTGTATAAACTAAATCTAAAAGAGTTTCCACCTCATTATCCAAATATCGAATATAGGACTTATCTATTAAAAATTCATCAAAAATAATAGTAGTAACACCAGGGTATTCATTTGACTTTTCCGAAAGTGAAGTTGATAAGGGAACTAAATACCCTGCTACTTTTTTATTTATATAAAATGTATAACCTTTTACTTCAAATTCGGTTTTTGGAAATTCGGATTTTATTTTTTCAAAGAATTTGTCTTTAACCTTTTTTAACTCACTTTTATATCTTCTTACATATATAAATTGTTCTCCTTTTTTAAGAAACTTATTTATTGCTCTCTTTTTTGCTCCATAAGTTTTACCATACCCTCTGTTAGTTATTATCATATTAAATGTTGCATTATAACTGCTAATCTTATCATAATCATAATACAAATTTATAACCTCCCTTTCATATTGTTTCACGTGAAACAATTTATCATGATTTGTTTCACGTGAAACAATTATCTAATTTTTATCTAATTCAGATTCTATTCTCTCTAATCTTTTATCCATACTTATTAAAGTATTATTGAACTTATCTAAGCTTGTACCAAAAGCGTCTATTTGTGTTAAGAGTTTCTTAATTATAACTACCAGTACATACCCGAAAGCACCACACATTGCAATAGGAAAACCTACAGTACTAACTGCGTTTAAAATATCTTCCATATTTATCACCTTTCCTTTAAAAGCTATTCAATCCATTTACCCGTCATGTCACACCACTTGCTACCGTTCCAATAAATTGGTTTATTTAATGTGCTATCATATATTACACAACCTGGTGTTACACCTGAAGTGGGTCGGGTCTTATATGAACCTAATATTAACATAGTTTTTATTTCTAATTTATTCGCATTAAAATTACTATCGGTGAAATATTTATCAACTTTTTTTCCAATTTCTTCAGGCATATGCTCTTTTACAGATTCAATATCCCTATGATTCATCAACACAGCTTCATAAAATTTTGCCATAAACTCCTTAAAGTTTATATCATTAACATTATAAAAATTTACAAGATTGTTATATAAATTTTCTATATCTGACATTTTTATCACCTCTCTTATTTATAAATTTCAGTTATGCAAATAGTAAAGGTAAGTTCGATTGATTGTTCATCAGGTTTCTTATTTTCTGCATAAACATAGCAACCAGTGTCACTAATGTTACCTATACCATAAACACCTATTTTACTATATCCTAATGACTGCCAGTTCCACTTGTTAAGTTTTCTTAATGTCATTGTTGCGTCGATAACATTTTTATTAGTTATAGACCAATAAAATGGAATCCAAAAACTACCGTTATTATTGCTTGCATTATTTGATATATCTTCCCACGCTTGTTGCCATTGTTTAGCTGTTACATAACAGTCAATGTAATATTTTTTTATTTTTCCCATTTTATCATCATGTAAAATATATTTTTGTACTATTCCCGTACTTGTAGGGTAAACAACTTCTACTGTGCTGTAACTGTTTTTAATTTCACCGATTTTGGTATCTATACCAGTTACCCAGTTACTAATCTTTGCTATTTCATCAGCATTTTTTTGAATTTTTGTTCCGTTTGCAGTTATTGCATTAGTATTTGCTGTAATTGCATTATCTGTATTAGTTTTATTAGTGTTATATAATTCTTTAAATGCATTTAAATCGGTTTTAATAGAATTTATCTGATTGTTAATCTCTGTAAATACTTGTTCATTTATTATTGTAGCTAGTGTACCATCTTTTACAAATTGGTCTAGTTTTTTGCTTACTTCATCAATCATACCGTTATTTAGATAATATTCTATCTTTTCGCTAAAGTCATCTATGCTTCCATTTACATTATCTTCTAATAGATTAAAATGTTTTATTATTAAATTAGTTTTTTCTACAATTCTGTGGATTGCTTCAGGGATAGTAAGACTGGCTTTAGCGTCTCTTAAACCTGATTCGTATATATCTAAAAATTCATTTATCACGAAAAAACACCTCCTAATTATATTTTATAAAACTTGCATAAATAAGTTATATGCTCCATCTATAAGTTGCTTATCTAAGTCTATTATAACATCACGCCATTTTTGTAGTAGTTCTGCCGAACTTGTTATACCTATATTACCTTTACTGGTTAATGTATTAGTTGTAGTATTTTTAGATTTCCCACTGTTTTTACCCTCACTATTGCTGTTTGTTGTACCAGTTGCATGGTTTCTACCTAAATTAATTGAAGTGGCATACTTTTTATTTTGTAATTGCGTTCTTGGAGTATCTAAAAATTCATCTTGTGTAACTCCCTCTGTTTCGCTGTTGTTTTTATCTGTAGAAGTTGAAGTATTATCGAATGTGGATTCGTTTACTAATGTAGTTGTTTCTGTCAAATCTTTATTAAGTAAATAATTAATATTTTGTCTTTGTACTTCCAGTTCTGTAAAATACATTTCTTTATAAATTTTATAAGAATTGTCTAAATAATCTTTTAGCATATAGAAAAATCTATCAGGAGTATCAACACAAATTTCATCAAACATATAATGTGTAATAAATTTTTCTTCAAATTCTTTTTTACATTTTTCATAAACTTCGTCAGACACTTGGTCTTTCATATAATAATTATAATCAAACTTAAACATATAATCTTTTAAAAACCTAAGTTCAATAGTGTATTTACTCATTAACTTCAACCTCCTTATCTGTTTCTACTTCTTTAAATAAACTTTCACTTAAATTGTTTTGTCTAGTAACTTTCCAATTAACTCCAAACTTTTCATTAATTTTCTTACAAGCAATTTCCCTTGCATTGTATAGAATATCTACATTTCTGTTAATATAATCATTGTTTACATTAACTTCATCTACAATTAATCGTTCTTTTTTATTAGTTTGTGAGTTATTATTAAGTCCTATAAATGTTAAAAATTCATTTTCTATTTTTTGCTTTAATTCAAAGAGTTCAGGAGCAACAAAGTTAGTGTGTAATTCTAAATTCTGTAAGTTTTCTACTATACTAGATTTTACAACTATTACTGGTTCGTTATTAGTGATTTGATTAGCTACCTCTCTTATAGATTTTTCTGTCTTTTTATCTGCTACTATTATATAAGGTGTTTTTTGTAAATAGATATTTGTATTAATTGTTGTTTCTATTTCTGTTAACCTATCTACATAATTCATAATAATAGGTATTAACCCGGTTTTTGTATAGTTATTGTAAATTAACACACCGTCGTCCACTTCTAGTGTTTTACTTATTAAAGGAGAAGTGATTTGAATATGTGTTGGTTCGTTGTAAATATTTAAACCAATTAAAGAGCATGGCATGCAAATCAATCCATAATCATTATCTTGATAAACAAAACAATACCCGTTTTCAATTAGTGTCCTTTCAATAAATCTGCTTTCCACTTCCCCCGTATCTTCCCATTTAAAGATGTTAAGTGTTAAATTAAAAAACTGGGTAAAATATTTAATAAAAGTCAAATCATTTGCTCTTTGTAATAATATCTCATTTGCTTTACTCATTTATACCACCTCATTTTTTACATTATAATTTAAGATTCTTGCACCTCTATCGTTGTGCCAAAAAGTAATTCCTGAATTGAAAATATCTTTTATTTCCTCTAAATATTCTAATGGTATCATAGAAGTACTAGCAATATTGCAAATAGTTGTCTTAATATAGTTAAAATATTTTCTTGTTCTTATGTTTGGTGTTTCCCAGTCATTAAAAGCATAACCATATCGTTTAAAATGGTTATCTATTCTCTCTAAATAAGGGTCGGTGACAGTGTACTCTATTAAATCAATTTTTCTGTCATTAATCATCATATTATAAACTGCGTCGTTTCCTGCTGTTTTTAAGGAAGCAGGGGAATTAATTAAATCATTTACTTTTGCGTTTTTCATAGAAATAATTTCATTCTCTTTTACTTTGTTTGATTCTTTTAATTGGTTTAAATTTAAATCTGTTGCTTGTTGTGTTTGGTATCTATTTAAAGCATTACCTGCTAACCCACCTACACCACCAATAATACCACCAATATTACCTGCTATAGCATTACCTAATATTCCTATTAATCCAGTTACATTATTAAGAGAATTACTTTGCATATTTTGTGTATTTTTTAAATTAACTGTTGCTGTGTTTTGTTTTAGACTTACATCATTTTCTATAAGACTATTTGTTATTCCCTGATTAAAACTATTTCCATTAAGAGCATAAAATTCAGAATATGCACTGCTACAGCAAGGTAAATTGTAAGTAAGATTACAGTTGACACCCTCTAATTTACCAGTCGGGTCGCCTTTGTAACCATCAACAGATAATCTATATTTACCACTTACTGGTGAAGTTTTTACCTTAACTTTTAATTTGTTTTGATTATCTATTAACTGTGGTTTTATTAATAAAGGTTCGTTCATGTAATCTGTTATAATATAGTAACGATATGGATAAGTTTCTAATTTCATGTCATAAGAGCCAGTAATATCACCTTTGGCTCTAACACCAATCGCAGTTCCATTATCAAAAATTGTTTTGTTTACTGCTTTTATATCTACAATTCTAAGACATTTACAAACTGTATTGTTACTGTCTTTGAATCTGTCGCTGTCATAGTCGATTTCTGTATAAGTTACTACATCATTGTCGGCAAAAGGCGAATAAGTAACACTTAATATTGCTGGGTTATTTCCTAAATATTGCCCGTAGTTCATTATACCTTTACTATCTCCTGGAATGTAATAATAATATAAACCAGTGGGTATATTTCTGAAAATTGTACTATCTCCGTCTGTTGTTGCTATTTTTCCCATTAAAACACCTCCTATACACTACCTATACAACCACTAGGTATATAACCGTTTCCGTTGTTATCTGTAACGGTTCCACCACCATATATTGGAATAGTTCTGTAATCATAACTATTACTTGTGTAAATTTTTGCTTCTTGTTCTCTTCTTGTAATTAAGCCTTGTAATACAGTTCCACTGGCGTCGCTTATATAATAATTTTTCCAATCACTAGCAATTGATGAATCACTTGGATTTGCAATAAATTTACTGTACATTGGACTGCTTGTGGCTCCATATAATCCACAGTTATATGCTAGGGATAGAAAAGCGTCAAATTGATTTTGCTTGATATTCTTTGCTCCGTCAGATTTCATTTGATTATATAGATTATTTGCAAATCTT
>OQVT01002107.1_pt1 | contig 12782 bp, 7 predicted proteins | sample 1691561 | NCBI WGS metagenome assembly OQVT01 (sample SAMN03418260, study PRJEB22391) | human gut metagenome | biome: human-gut; feature: organic feature; material: feces | host: Homo sapiens | place: Tanzania | collected 2013-01 | reverse complement strand
ATGACCGGCGACACCAAGACGGCCCTGAAGAACCTGCCCACCAGCATCATCGACAAAATCAAGGCCTACGACGAGAAGAGCGACCTGGCCAAGGTGACGGGCATCGACGACGGAGAAGAGGAAACCGTGCTCGATTTCGGCGTCAAGAAAGGCATGAACAAAGGACTCATCGCCAACATGGACCTCAGCATGGGCACCAAGCAACGATACAGCGAACGAGGCATGGCGGCTTATTTCAACGACCGCAACCGACTCATGATATTCGCATCAGCCAACAACACCAACGACATGGGATTCCCCGGCGGTGGAGGCCCCGGTGGATGGGGTCCCAACAAGCAGGGACTCAACGCCTCGAAGATGGTGGGTCTGAACTACAACTACGAGAACAAGGATAAGCTCAAGATGGACGCCTCGCTGAGATGGAACCACAGCGATGGAGACATCAGCAGCACGGTGGCTTCCGAGAACTTCGTGAGCCAGAAGTCGTCTTTCTCTAACAGCCGTGCCAAGAACTTCTCGCGCAGCAACAGCTGGGACGGACGTTTCCGCCTGGAATGGAAACCCGACACAATGACCAATATCATGTTCCGTCCATCCTTCACCATCAAGAGCAGCGATGCACTGGCACGAAGCTTGTCGGCACAGTTTAATGCCGATCCTTACCAGATCACCAACGACCCGCTCGAGGACGCAGCACGTGCCGAGCTGGGACTTGAGGACGTAAGCACAAGCAAGAGTCTGTTGCAGCAGGCTGGAGCTCTCGTCAACCTGCAGTCGTCGAACAGCATCAGCTATAGCGAGTCTGAAAATCTGAAAGGCATGTTGCAGTACAATCGCCGACTCAGTGCGATGGGACGCAACATCACCGTGCGCACCGATGCCAGCTACGGCAAAACCGATGCCAACAGCCTCTCACTCACCAATGCCTACATGTACCTTGTAGATGTGGCCAACGGCAACGAGACCGACCACTACAACACTTATCGTTACAACGTGACGCCTACCCGCAACTACAGCTACTCTCTGCAGGCCACCTATAGCGAGCCACTCTGGAAAGCCACTTTCCTGCAACTGAGCTATAAGTTCACCTACAAATACTCGAAGACCGACCGTTCCACCTACAACTTCTCCGACTTCAGCGATGAGGAGGCAAACCAGTGGGCTTCCATCACTCCCGAGTATCGTGGATGGGGCAACTACTTGGGCACCCTGCGCTCGCCCCTCGACGAGTATTTCGACAGCGACCAGAGCCGATTCTCCGAGTACAAGAACTACATTCACGAGATGCAGCTCATGATGCGATTCATCCGACCAAAGTACAACCTCAGCTTCGGAGCTATGCTCCAGCCACAGAGGTCGAACTTCATCTACGACTATATGGGGCAGCACATCGAAACGACACGCAACGTCACCAACTTCTCACCAGCCCTCGACTTCCGTTATCGTTTCAGCAAGGTGAGCAACCTGCGCGTCAACTATCGCGGAACCACCTCGCAACCCTCCATGACCGACCTGCTCGACATCACCGACGACAGCAATCCGCTCAACATCAAGAAGGGAAATCCGGGACTGAAGCCATCGTTCACCCACAACTTCCGACTCTTCTACAACAACTATATAGAGAAGCACCAGCGAGCCCTGATGACCTTCGTCAACTTCTCGATGACACGCAACAGCATCAGCGACATGGTGACCTACGACGACAAGACCGGTGGACGAACCACACAGCCCGAAAACATCAACGGCAACTGGAACGCACGAGGCGCCTTCATGTTCAATACAGCCATCGACAGCGCTGGCGTATGGAACATCAACACCTTCACCACCCTCGCCTATACCAATGCCGTGGGCTATCTGAGCCTCGACGGGAAGACCTCGCAGAAGAACACCACCAAGCAGACACAGGTGGGCGAGCGAATCGCCATGGGCTATCGCAACAACTGGCTTGAGGTCAACCTCAACGGAACCCTCAACTACAACCATGCCCGCAACAAGCTTCAGGCATCGAGCAACATGAACACCTGGCAGTTCTCTTACGGACCGAGCATCACAGCCACCATGCCCTGGGGCATGAGCCTGAGCACAGACCTGAGCCAGAGCAGCCGACGAGGATACAGCGACAAGTCGATGAACACCAACGAACTGGTATGGAACGCCCAACTCTCGCAAGGCTTCCTCAAGGGCAAACCCCTCACCGTGATGATCCAGTTCTACGACCTGCTGCACCAGCAGAGCACCTTGAGCCGTGCCCTTACTGCCATGGCCCGTACCGATACCGAGTACAACAGCATCAACTCTTATGCCATGCTCCACGTCATCTACCGACTGAATATCATCGGAGGCAAACAGGCACGCGAGACGATGAGGGATGGCGGACGCCCCGACTTCGGCGGACGACCCTTCAATGGCGGACGACCTCCCATGGGACCGCCTCCAGGAGGCGGACATCGCCGCTTCTAAGTTTAGAGAAGTTGAAACCCATATACATGATGCCCAGAACCATTCGTCATCGTTGGTTCTGGGCATATTTTTGTCTCATTGGCTCTAACATCTCTACACCTTTCCACATCCGTCAGTTTTAATTTTTATAAAATAATCTTTAAATAACTATAATTATACAGTAAGAAAACTATAACGATACAAAATATTTTCCTAACTTTGCAACCACTTTTTATTGTAACAAAAATGAAACATCGTATTTTAAGCATGACAATGTCACTTTGCCTCGCTTGCACGATCAGTGCGCAAAGTGCCGAAAAGATTGTACCCATCAAGTATGGAAACATGGATAATTGGGTTATCAGAAACATCAAGGAATCAGGTATCATAGGCGGAAACAAGAAGGTGGTTTATGCCGTAGGTCCGTCGATGACCATCAATGGCAATACCCCCTACACCAACAAGGGCGGCTCGCCCTGGGGAACCTCCAATGTGCTTGCCCACGTGTCAGGCATCTATAAGACCAACAACTCGGTATATCGCGACAAGCACGAGAACGGCCATTGTGCCAAGCTCGTCACCCACATCGAGAAGGTGAAGGTATTGGGACTCATCAACATCAAGGTGCTTGCAGCAGGCTCGCTCTTCCTGGGCGACGTGCGCGAACCCATCACCGGAACCAAGGACGGTCCTAAGGCCATCAACTGGGGCATTCCTTTCACCCATCGTCCCAAGGCGGTGCGTTTCGACTATAAGACCCTGTTGCCCAACTCAGCCACCCGCATCAAGCAGAACGGCTTCAGCAGTGCATCGAAAGTGGCAGGACGCGACTATGCTGTCGCCATCCTCTATCTGCAGAAGCGTCACGAGGATGCCCACGGCAACATCACGGCCAAGCGTGTGGGCACCATGGTGGTGAAGTACAGCAAGAGCACCAATGGATGGGTGAACGACGCCACCTACACCATCCACTATGGCGACATCCGACACATGGCAGGCTATGACGCCTCGCTCATGGGACTTCGTAATTGTGACTATGCCCGCAACAGAAAGGGCAAGAGCGTCATCATCAAGGAGACGGGATGGGCTTCGGCCAACGAGACCCCTACCCACCTCATCCTGCAGTTCTCTTCCAGTCATGGCGGAGCCTATATCGGAACGCCCGGCAACACGCTCTGGATAGACAACGTGGCACTCGTTTACTAACTGTTTATCACATATTAACACCCCTACACATTATTATATACATAACACATGAAGCAGCTTCTACTCTCATGCCTCTTATGCCTCCTCGCCGTCAGCATTTGCCAGGCGAGGAGCGCCAGCACATACGCACCTGCGCTTGCCATCGATTCCGACTCTGACGTCACCTCCCTGCAAGCCTTCGCTTGCGATACGACCCAAGTGAAGCCGCAAGAGAACGTAGAGAAAGACGAGCCGCAAGAGAAGAAGAAATCGCTCATTACCCGTTTTCTCGACTACTTCAACGATGCCAACAAGAAGAACGACAAGCGGTTCGACTTCAGCATTATCGGAGGGCCACACTATGCCACCGACACCAAGTTGGGCTTAGGCTTAGTGGCAGCAGGCATCTATCGCTCCGACCCAGCCGACACGCTCCTCCTCCCCTCCAATGTGTCGCTCTTTGGCGATGTCAGCACGGTGGGCTTCTATCTGCTCGGTGTGCGCGGAACCCACATCTTCCCCCACGACCGTTACCGTGCCGTCTACACGCTCTACTTCTATTCCTTCCCCTGCAAGTTCTGGGGAATGGGATACGACATGGGCGACAACGACGACAACAAGAGCGACATGAAGCGATGGCAGGTGCACGTGAAGGGAAGCTTCCTGTGGAACCTTGGCAGCAACCTCTTCCTCGGTCCGTCCGTGGCCTACGACTACATCATCGGCAAGCACATCGAGCGCCCTGAACTCTTGGCGGGAATGGACCGTCATACCGACAACTATGGCGTGGGATTCACCTTCATGTTCGACAACCGCGACAACCTCACCTATCCCCACCGGGGTTATTACGTGAACCTCACCCAGATGTTCCGTCCGCGCTTCATGGGCAACGACTATGCCTTCAGCACCACCGAGCTCCAGCTCAACGCCTACCAGCAACCCTGGCGAGGAGCCGTACTGGCCGAGGATCTTCGTTCCACGCTCAACTTTGGCAATCCCTCATGGGGCATGATGGCGCAGACAGGAGGCAGCAATGCCCTGCGCGGATATTACGAGGGCAGATATCGCGACAAGCACATGATAGAAGCCACCGTAGAACTTCGCCAGCACGTGTGGAAACGCAACTCGCTCACGGCATGGGTGGGTGCAGGAACCGTCTTCCCCAAATTCAGCCAGATGAGAAGCCGTCACATCCTGCCCAACTTCGGAGTAGGCTATCGATGGGAATTCAAGAAGAACGTCAACGTGCGCCTCGACTATGGCTTCGGCAAGGGCGGACAGAGAGGATTCCTCTTCAATATCAACGAGGCGTTCTAAAGGTAAAAAAGTAAAAAGGTAAAAAAGTAAAAAAGGTAAAAGGGGCACTATGACAAAATCTCTCAACAAACTGATATACACCTATGCCGTCGTGGCACTGACAGTACCCAACGTGGCACTCTGCTTCAGCGAGGGTCTGAACGCATGGGCATCCTTAGCCAACATCCTGTTGCCTGGTGCCGTCTACATGGCTCTGATGAGCATCTGTCGCAAGCCGGGCAAGATGGTGTGGTGGCTCTTCCCCATCATCTTTTTTGCGGCTTTCCAGATCGTGTTGCTCTATCTCTTCGGCAAGGGCGTCATAGCCGTCGATATGTTCCTCAACCTCGTAACCACCAATCCTGGCGAGGCCATGGAGTTGCTCGACAACCTCATTCCTGGCGTGGCGAGTGTCTTCATCCTCTATCTGCCCCTGCTCATCCTGGGCGTGGTGTCCATACGGAGCAAGAAGGCACCCGTGCTGTCCTCTGCCCTCAGAAAGCGATATGGCCTGTGGGCTGGCGGCATCGCCACAGTAGGATGCATCCTTGTCGCCACGGCCTGTCTCTCCCGCCCTTCCGGCGACGACACGAAGGCTCAGTCCGAGGCTCACGCCTCACACTACAGCGTGCTCAACGACCTCTACCCCGTCAACGTGTTCTATAACCTCTACCTTGCCGTGAAGCGCAACAACGCCTCCATCCACTACAAGGAGGCATCTGCCCGTTTCCGCTTCGATGCCAGGCCGTCCCATCCCGAGGACTCCTGCGAGGTCTACGTCATGGTGATAGGCGAGACGGCACGAGCCATGAACTTCAGTCTCTATGGTTATCAGCGCGACACCAATCCACGGCTCAGCAAGACCCCGGGACTGGTGACGTTCAGCGATGTCACCACCCAGTCGAACACCACCCACAAGAGTGTGCCCATGCTCCTCTCGCAGGCTTCGGCCTCCGACTTCGAGCGTCTCTTCCACGAGAAAGGCATCCTGCAGGCCTTCCGTGAGGCAGGCTTCCACACCGTGTTTCTGAGCAATCAGCGCCCCAACCACTCGTTCATCGACTTCCTGGGCGAACAGGCCGACCAGTGGCTCTTCCTCAAGACGGGCGATGCCAACCCCGCTGGCCGTGAGCTGGCCGAAGCCCCGGGCAAGGACGGCAACTACTATGACGCCGACCTGCTGCCCATCCTCGACAAGATACTGAGTCAGAAACGCAAGAAGGAATTCATCGTGCTCCACACCTATGGCTCTCACTTCAACTACATGGACCGCTATCCCCGACAGATGGCGCATTTCCAGCCCGACACGCATTGCGAGGCCAAGAAGGAGAACCGTCCCGACCTCATCAACGCCTACGACAACACCATCCGCTACACCGACCTTGTGCTCAGTGGGGTGATAGAGCGCCTGAGAGCACACGGAGGCATGAGCGCCATGCTCTATACGAGCGACCATGGCGAGAACATCTTCGACGACAGTCACAAGCTCTTCCTTCATGCTTCGCCCCGAGCTTCGGAGTACGAGTTGCATGTGCCCTTCCTGGTATGGACATCGCAGAGCTTCCAGCATCAGGAACCAGCCGTGGTACAAGCCCTCTCCGCCAACCGCCACAAGCAGGCACAGAGCAGCCGTTCCGCCTTCCACACCATGCTTCAAATCGGTGGCGTCAGTACGCGCTTCCGCCAAGAGCACGAGTCGTTGGCAAGCCCTGCCTATCGTCCCGCCCCTCTGCTCTACCTCAACGACCACAACGAGGCTATCCCACAGGCAGAATGTGGATTTTAGGCTAACTTCCCCACATGCGAAAGTTGAGTTAGGTTATAAAAACTTTCTCTTTTCTTTCTCTATATCAGTTTTTTGCTGTAATTTTGCACCCGAATAAGTCAATAACAGTAGAAAACAATGGACTCAACACGCAAAATCGAAAAAGTAAGTTTGCGCAACCTCCACATGGAGGATTACGACCAACTGGCGAAATCGTTCAAGCGCATTTATGCCGACTCGGACGTTTTCTGGACACGTTCTCAAATCAAAAAGCTCATTACCATCTTTCCCGAAGGTCAGGTAGTCATCATCGTCGACGACAAGATCGTGGGCTGTGCCCTCTCCATCATCGTCAACTACAACATGGTGAAGGGCGACCACACCTATGCCCAGGTGACAGGCAATGAAACCTTCAACACCCACGATGCCAACGGCAACATCCTCTATGGCATCGAGGTCTTCATCCACCCCGACTATCGTGGCCTCCGACTGGCCCGACGCATGTACGAATACCGCAAGGAGCTGTGCGAGAAGCTCAACCTCAAGGCCATCATGTTTGGCGGACGCATCCCCAACTATCACAAGTATGCCGACCAGATGCGCCCCAAGGAGTACATCGAGAAAGTGCGCAGCCGTGAGATCTACGACCCCGTGCTCACCTTCCAGCTGTCCAACGACTTCCACGTGCGCCGCGTGATACGCAACTATCTGCCCAGCGACGAGGAGAGCGAACACTGCGCCACCCTGTTGCAGTGGGACAACATCTACTATCAGCCACCTACGGACTCCTATGTAGACCGCAAGCCCACCGTGCGCATCGGTCTCGTGCAGTGGCAGATGCGCCCTTATGCCTCCGTCGACGATCTCTTCGAGCAGGTGGAGTTCTTCGTCGATTCGGTGAGCGACTATAAGAGCGACTTCATCCTCTTCCCCGAATACTTCAATGCCCCTCTGATGGCTAAGTTCAACAATATGGGCGAGGCACAGAGCATCCGACAGATGGCACAGTACACCGAGCAGATACGCGACCGGTTCCGTGAGCTTGCCATCAGCTACAACATCAACATCATCACGGGCAGCATGCCTTACGTCAAGGACGACGGCGCCCTCTACAACGTGGGCTTCCTGTGCCGACGCGACGGAAGCGTGGACATGTACGAGAAGATTCATGTCACCCCCGACGAGCAGAAGTGCTGGGGTCTTACCGGTGGAAACCACATCCAGACCTTCGACACCGACTGTGGCAAGATAGGCATCGTGATCTGTTACGACGTGGAGTTCCCCGAGCTCTCACGCCTCATGGCTCAAGACGGCATGCAGATACTCTTCGTGCCCTTCATGACCGATACCCAGAACGCCTACTCCCGTGTGCGTGTATGCGCCCAGGCCCGTGCCATCGAGAACGAGTGCTATGTGGCCATTGCGGGCAGTGTGGGCAACCTGCCCCGTGTGCACAACATGGACATACAGTATGCTCAGAGTGCCGTGTTCACGCCTTGCGACTTTGCCTTCCCCAACGACGGCAAGCGATCGGAGGCTACGCCCAACACCGAGATGATTCTCGTATCCGACGTTGACCTCAACCTGCTCAACGAGCTCCACACCTATGGTGCCGTGCGCAACCTGCGCGACCGCCGCAAGGACCTCTATGAGCTGAAGAAAAAATAAAGATGTACAAGATCGACATATCGGAGCGCACGCTCCACTTCAAGCAGCCTGCCGGAACCTCACGGGGTGTCTACACCACCCGGCACAGTTATTACCTCACCCTCACCTCGGCAGAACATCCGGGCATCAGGGGCGTGGGCGAATGTGCCACCCTGCCCGACCTGAGCTGTGACGCCAAGCCCGAATACGAGCTCACGCTCCGACAGGTGTGCCAGATGGTGGAACAGATGGGGCGCATACCCTACGACATGATACGTGCCTACCCCAGCATCACCTTCGGACTGGAGACCGCCTTTGCCGACTTCTTCCGTCAGTGCCCCGCTATCGATGTGCCGGCATGGGCGACGTACCTGGCAAGCCTCTACGACACGCCCTTCGCACGGGGCGAGGAGGGCATCACCATCAACGGACTGGTATGGATGGGCACCTACGACGAGATGCTCCCCCGACTGGAGGAGAAGCTGAAGAGCGGATTCCACTGCGTGAAACTGAAGATTGGCGCCATCGACTTCTTCAAGGAGCTCGACCTCATCAAGCGCATACGCCAGGTGTACAGCAAGGAGCAGATAGAGTTGCGCGTGGATGCCAACGGTGGCTTCACGCCCGAAAATGCCATGAGCCGACTGGAAGCCCTGGCACAGTACGACATCCACTCCATAGAGCAGCCCATACGCCAGCACCAGTGGCCCAAGATGGCTGCCCTGTGCCGTGAGTCACCCCTGCCCATTGCCCTCGACGAGGAGCTCATCGGCGTGAACGTGCGATCGATGAAGCAGGCATTGCTCGACACCATACACCCTCAGTACATCGTGCTGAAGCCCTCGCTCCACGGAGGTATCTACGGATGCCGCGAATGGATACAGATGGCAAGCGAACGGGGCATCGGAAGCTGGATCACATCAGCCTTGGAGAGCAACGTGGGGCTCAGTGCCATCGCCCATTTCTGCGCCAAGACTTATGGTCCCGGGGTCTCCATGCCTCAGGGCCTTGGCACCGGACAACTCTTCACCGACAACATTCCCATGCCTTTGGAAATCAAGGGAGAAAAGATCTTTGTCATTCAAGTTTAGCAAGTTCAGGAGTTAAGGAGTTAAAGGAGTTAAGACAATAGTCTTTGTGGGTGTATTCATTAAGCTGTTGTCTTAACTCCTTTAACTCCTTAACTCCTTTAACTCCTGAAACTTAACTCCTGAAAAATAAAAATTCCCCTTATGGAACTGAACGAATTTCTTGCCGAATGGCACAATGACACCCCCCGCATTCTGGTACACACCAGCGGATCTACGGGTAAACCCAAACCCCTGATGGTGGAGAAGAGGCGGATGCTCAACTCAGCCCGCATCACCTGCGACTTCTTAGGACTGAAGCCGGGCGACACCGCCCTGCTCTGCATGCCCCTCGACTATATCGCGGGCAAGATGATGGTGGTGCGAAGTCTCCAGCGGGACCTGCGGCTTACCTCCGTGCGCCCGAGCAGCCATCCCCTGGCCGACGAAACCCTGCCCCACTTCACCTTTGCCGCCATGGTGCCCATGCAGGTGTACAACACCCTGAAAGTGCCCTGCGAGCGCGAACGGCTCATGCACATCCATCACCTCATCATAGGCGGAGGAGCCATCAGCGACGAGTTGGCACAGATGATCAAGACCCTGCCCAATGCCGTATGGAGCACCTATGGCATGACCGAGACCCTGTCGCACATCGCCCTGCGCCGCCTCAACGGTTCCGATGCCACCCTCTGGTACACGCCCTTCGACGGCGTAGGCATAAGCCTCAATGCAGACGGATGCCTTGTCATCGATGCCCCCGAGGTATGTGCCGAGCCCCTTGCCACCAACGACATCGCCCAGCTACGCACCGACGACCGCACGGGCAAGACGCTCTTCCGCATCAAGGGCCGCAAGGACAACGTGGTGTGCAGTGGAGGCATCAAGATCCAGATAGAGGAGGTGGAGGAAACCTTGCGTCCGCACCTGTCTTCCCCCTTCATGATCATCAAGAAACAAGATGAGGTGCTGGGCGAAAAGGCCATCCTCCTCACCGAGTCGGCCGACCTGACCCACATTGAAGAAATATGCAGAAACACCCTGCCCAAATACTGGGTGCCACGGCAGTTTCTGCACATCGACCGCCTGCCCCTCACCGAGACAGGCAAGCCTAAACGCTCAGGAGCGTTCTGAAATTATACAACCTCCTCTTCACACCCCCTCACACCACGGTGATCCAGATGTTCTCGTCGTTCTGCTGGGCCTCGGTGATGAGGGCGATGAGCTGGCGCAACCATTGTTGCGAGTTCACCACCATGCCCACAAACTTGTTCTCGCCCACGAGGATGCAGCCCTGGGTGTCGTCGGGATAGTTGCCGGCATGGATGCGTATGCCCTCAAAGAGGGGCACGCCCACGAGTAGGGGCAACCATCTCTTGAATCGTGGCGACTTGCTCACCACCACGGTGTAAGAGCCTTCGGGGATAGCCGTCTTGCCCTGCACCTTGCGGGCCATCTTGCCCGACACCCTGCCGTGGCGAGCATCCACCTCCCTCGGGGCAAGCGGAATGCCCAGCAGGTTGCGCCATGTAGGCTCCAGGGTGTCGCAGAAGTAATGCTCTGTGGTGAGCAGGCTCTCGTCCACACGGCAGCGCACAGTGCGCTTGTCGTCCCTCCTCCTGCCGGGTATCAACTCTCGTTCCACACTTCCATCGGGCAGGATATACAGTCGGCCGATGGTGTAAGTAGCTCTCTTGGCTATTCGTTTCAATATGATTTCCATTTTTTTTGTTGTTTTATTGAGTTGAAGAAGTTATAGAAGTTAGATATTCACCCCTTCACCTTGCGGAAAATCGGACTGTCAGTGTCAGCGTCAGCGCCTTCCACCTTCGCCACGTATCCCCGGTGCACCCACTGGTGAATGGCATCTCTGATGCGCTTGGCGTTGTCGTTGTCGAAGCCCTGTGCACGCCTCACCTTCACGTAGTCGTTCACGGTGAACTCGTCGGGCAGCAGCGAGAGCAGGTTCTTCGGACCGTTGGGTGCTGTGCGGCTCACCTTGTCTTGCTCGCCGTCGGCATCGTAGATCATCTGTCCGAAGAGCTTCAGCTTGCACCACAGGTCGTAACGCTCGCTCCAGCGCACGAAGTCCTCTATCGACTTCTCCCACTTCATGCCGTTGGCGACATACAGCACACAGGCCTTGAGGTAGGCGATGACGTTGGCACGGAAGGAGAGGTTCTCGAACACGTAGTTCTGCGACAGGCGGGCGAACTCGGCGTTCTCCTCCATCAGCTTTCGGGCGAGCCTGAGTGCCTGGGGGCAGTCCACCAGTCCGCGGGCCTTCAGCAGGTTGTCGATGAAGGGTTTCAGCTCCTCGTCGAAGGCGGCATCGTAGGAGCCATAGACGGGAATCTCCGATCCGCACGGGCGTCGCTCGATGGTGGCAAACGAGATGCGGCTCACGGGTCCGTCGGTCACCACCCTTCGGAAGTAGTCGCGACACTTCTTCGGTGTGCAGCAGGCATTCCAGTTGAAGCGCACCTTCACGGTCTCGGTCACCGACTGCACGCCCACACGGTCCTGTCCGTAGTTGCCCAGGTCGAAGGCCAGCTCCATGATGCGGAAGTGCTGGTTGGTCTTGCCCTTGAGGGCATCGAAGAGGTTCAGCTCATTCACTTTGGCATAGAGGAAGTGCCGTTCAGCCTCCTTCATACGCAGCACGAAGGCAGGGTTGGTCATGTCGATGTTCACCTCCTGGATGACGAGTCCTTCGGGTCGTTCACGCTTGTCCTTGTTGGAGCCCTTGCGGTTACATTCGTCCTTCCATGCCCTCTCCCGCTCACGCTGTTCGGCGTCGCGTGCCCTGATGTCCGCCATGATGCGGTTGATGGGCTGGGTGATGCTCTCCTTGCCGCTTCCTGTGGGTGCACAGAGGATGTTCATCAGCGTGGCCTCGTGCTCCACGTTGTCGACGTAGCGGAAGCGGGTGTCGCACAGATGGCTTGCCAGGGCTGGGAAGACGGCCTGCGACACGGCAGGCTGATAGATGGCGGGCGTCTTGCTCACCAGCAGGCGGATGAGGCGTGGCAGCTTCTGGGGCATCTCGTGTATGCGGTAGAAGTAGGAGTCTGGGTTGAGGATGTCGCCAAATTCGTCGGCATCATAGTCGGAGGCCCTTCCCCTCGCCCTCTCCTCCTGGCACAGGGTGATGGCCTTGCGCACGATCATCGGCATGCGGTGCGACTGCTTGCGCTGGCAGGCGCTGTCGACGGTGGTGAAGGCGCGCTTCTGCTCCTCGCCGAAGGTGGGGAGGATAGCCTTTATCCAGTCTCGATTGTCATCACAGAGGTAGCGCAAGTAACACGACAGCGTGAAGATGAAGCTGTTGCGTGAGCCATGCTGAGGCTCGCCTCCCAATAGCTCAACCAGCTTCGAGGTTA
>OQVT01002102.1_pt1 | contig 12789 bp, 12 predicted proteins | sample 1691561 | NCBI WGS metagenome assembly OQVT01 (sample SAMN03418260, study PRJEB22391) | human gut metagenome | biome: human-gut; feature: organic feature; material: feces | host: Homo sapiens | place: Tanzania | collected 2013-01 | reverse complement strand
TGGTGGCCTGCAAAAAAGCCGTGAGACACAGTCCCACGACCTGCTTGCACCACTGCGTGAAGCCATCCCCGTAGCCGCGTGGTACGCTGAACATATACAGGCTTCCCACCGCGATTTGGATGAGCAAAATCCCGCCACGCTTGAGGTTGGCGAAGAAAACCTTTATGACCGCATAGGCCATGAGCGCAAGGCAGAAGATGACCATGAGCCCGCTGGTCACAGGCCCGAAGCCCCGCAGGGCAAAGGATGTAGCGGTGGTCAGGCTCTCCACGGCATTGAAATCCTCCAGCGCCGCTTTCGCCGCATCCCCGATGCTGGCAGCGCCAAAGCCGGTGATGCCCGCCGTCAGGTCGGCCTGCAGCGATACCGCCAGCACATACAGGCGCACGGGCACCTGCGTAAAAAGAGAAACAGCCAGGAAGCCCTTGATGGCATTCAAGGCTGTTTCCTTTATGTTTCCACGTCCGCTGGAATACTCCACGCCGCACTCAAAGCAGGACACCACCAGCCCTGTGGCGAACAGGGCCCAGCCCAGATAGGAGAAAAACAGTACCACACTCTGTACCCAGCTCATCTCAAAGAGTTCCGCGCCCATGCCGCCCATCTCCGAGAAGAAATTGCCAAGAAAGCCCACGATCTGACCATAGAACCAGTCCACGATCTGACCCAGCACCGTATCGGCTACAAAGTCCCAAATAAAAATAAGTTCTCACCTCCATAAACACAGGAAGCACCCTGCCGTCAGCAGGGTGCTTCCTGTTATCGTATTATTTTGCAGGTCACAGTTCCATCTTAAATCCGTAGTCCTGCGCCTGATCCTGTTCCACATCCCGCGCCACGTCATCCTCCTGACGCTGCACCTGTGCCAAAACCATCAGCTGCCCAAGCCGTGAGGAGAACGCAGAGATGATTGCGGTCTTACGGCTCTCATCCATGTACTCACCGGCCTGATCCAGGATGTCACGGATATTCTGCTCGATACCGTTCAGCTTACCGAAGTCGATCCAGTCGAAGGAGGTCACCAGCTTGAGCTGCTCCTCGTGAGTTTTCTTGAACGGCTTGCATTCAATGGCACGGGCAGAGAGTATCTGCGGCGTCAGTTTGTCATAGCCCATGGATGAGCCGCTGTCGAAGATAGGCGCGGCTCCCAGCCACTCCAGTGTATCAGCATTGCGTAGCAGGCCGAAGTTGTTCTGATGCCTGTCCTCATTGGCGATAAGGTAGTCCAGCACGATCATCTGATCCACTGCGTGTTCCATACCCTTGACGCCCAATGCCTCGCAGCAGTTCAGGTAGTGCCGGTAGACCGATGTGCTGTTGTCCTTCTTCATGGACTGCATCACGCGCCACGCGCTGACCAGCTCCGTATCCGGCGTAACGAAATCCTCACAGACACTGTAGGGCGTGTCATCATCCCACAGCAGCGTATAGGGCACGTGGGAGATACCCAGTTTCTCCGCCACCAGTGATGCGATCACCTCGTTGAACGGCTGCTGCATGAAGGGATTGCTTCCCGCCTTCAGCAGGCACCGCTTCCCATTGATGATCTTCCACCGCTTTTTCAGATAACCGTCCGACGTGTTATCTGGGGAACTGAAATCGAAATTCGCCGCGTCCGTGGCCTTGCCCAACAGGACGTTACCGATGTCCTCCGAGAAGGGATTTTCGAAGAAGTTGATGCGCTCCCACCGGAGGTCACTGCCGTGGGGTCTGACCCAATACTGATCTGAAAGGCTCAAACCGAAGCAGCGCGTCAGCAGCACCTGCGTATTTGGCAGCTCCAGCGTTTCCAGTGCCTTTCGCACACCGGAGCGGCTGGCGGGGATGCAGCGGTCGATCCACCATGCATTCAGCGCGGCACGATCCACGCCGTCCCTTTTTGATGCCGTAGCCACCGGAAGATGCTCCGGGCGGTACACCGCATCGATACGCTGGATAGAGCTTGTCGCCTCATCCAGCTCCATATCGGCAACCGCGATATTCTTGTGCATCAGCGTATACTGCATCGTGCCACCTCTTTTCTCTGTCATTTCCATGTTATTTTACCACGCTTTCCGCAAAAAGCCAACCGAAAATTGAACATAGGCACGCTCACACACCCACGATGTCCCAGATGTACAGCGGTGCGGTCAGGGTAAAAACCAGACACGCGAACAGAATAGCCGGTGCAGTCCATTCAAACTGACTCGTCTTTCGATAGTCGAAGTAGGCGGTACCCAGCTTCACAAAGAAGAAAATGGCGAGGATCATATCGATGGCCGGGAACACCACATTGTTGACGACGGTCTTGATCTGCCCTGATGCCGCCGCCCATGTGCTCTCCACTGCACCGGCCACATCGCCGCTGCCTGTGGCGTAGGCCGCCACGGAAAACAGCCAGCAGAGCAGCGCCGCTGCGCCGCAGACCATTACCGCACGTTTCACATATTTCATAGCGTTCTCCTTCACATTGTCATTTCGCCCATGGCGGGTGCGTTCTGGCTCTGCCGCAGCTCGGCCAGCTTCTCCGCCGCCCAGTCGGGGATGCACTCGTCGCGGATGATGCCCACGAACTCGGAGCGATTCCATCTCGTTGTCTCACCGTCGCCCAAACAGGTACAGAACACCGAATGGCCTCGAGCGTGAGGGCGGCAGCCGAAGCCACCGGAGGCCAGCCACAATTGGTTCTCCGGCTGCCAGCAGGATTCCCGCAGCGTGTCCGGCGACAGCACCAACACCCTACCGGTGAAGTCCTGCTCTCCGGAATTGGGTTCGCAGTGTTCCGCGCCGAACAGGTGCAGCTTCGCCAGCTCCGCACGGTAGTTGCTGACGAAACCGTCCAGTATAGCGGGATGGCTGTTGATAAGGAAGGTATGCCGGTGTCCGCCGTCCTCGGGCACGAAGATGGTACGACTCCATTTCTTATTCGTTTCGTGGTAGCGTCCATCGTAGGACTGCATCTGCAGCGTATTGGCCAGCACATAGCCCACACGCTTGTAGCCGTACTGGTCAATGACTCTTTTGGCGCAGCCGTCCTTGAGATACATCCCGTCAAAGTCCCGATGGATCGCCAGCTCTATGGCACCGGCGCAGGCGCAGTTGCTGCGGAAATTGGCGCGCCACAGCTCCAGCTCGCCCCTGTCCCTTGCCTCCTTCGCCGTGTAGGGGTACATTGCCTCATTCGGCAGCATAGACCACATCTCCCTCCTCCAGATAGCATTCCAGCAGGGACGGACAGCAGCCGCTATCCAGCAGCAGCTTCCGGATCGGCGCAGGCACGGCATCGAGGTCAAATTCCCTCACGTCCGAATCGCAGTCCTTACAGCAGGGCATACGACAGGCGTCCAGCAGGGCAGACACAAGCTGCGATGCCGCGTCAAACAGTCCGGCCAGTGCGTCTGCCGTCTGTACCGCTGTCATCTCACGGGGCATAAGCAGCAGAAGGCTGTGCGTCATCTGGGCAGACAGATCTACGCCCGCCATGCCGCATTCTGCCAACTCACTGCAGGGGATGGTCAGGCCGGTCTTGTCCAGTGTCATTTCGTTCTTCATGATAGATCCTCCTCAAGTTCTCAAAGGTCGTTCCGGGATATGCACCAGTCGGCATATCTTCCCATCGCTGCTGTAATCGCCGAATATCGTCATCTGCGATGCAAAAACACGGGGGTCATAGTTGGTCATGATGAATTCCCGGTATATGTCATTTTTCTTCTTGGATTGGCTGTTGGGACGCTCCGCCTCATAGATGAAAAAGTCCTCGTAGAGCCTGCGAATATAGTCGCAGTTGTTATAGGACACCATGGCGAAGCCCCTGTGCTGCGCCAGCACATCATGGAGCCGTTGATGATCACTGCGGGGAAACTCCACCGCGTAACGCTCCGCCTCATAATAGGGCGGGTCACAGTAGACCGTGGTCTGCGGGTCATTATGGGTGGTGATGATGCTCTCGAAATCCTTATTCTCCAGCGCTACATCCTTCAGGCGGTGAGAACACTCCCAAATATCCCGAAAGAATCGCTGTATATCGCAGGAGCTCACACCATAGCTGTCGCCGTTGCCGTTATAGCTGTATCGCTGCAGCTTGTAGATAGCGGCGGCGCGGCGCACATCCGACAGCTCCGCACGGCTTTGCAGCAGCCGCTTGACCTCCTCCGCCTCCGGCGGTGGGAACATCTGCTCCGCCAGCTGCAGCTCCTCATCCAGATACAGCTGTGTGAAGTCCTCGCCCTGCAGCTGTCTGCGCAGCACATCAAACTCGTCGCGGGCATTGATCGGAAGAAAGCTCAGTTCTTTCATCAGGGCCATAGGGCGGTGCTTGACGCAGAAAAGCAGGTTATACAGGTCGTGGTTCAGGTCGTTATATATTTGCAGGCACCCCTTCGGCACGGCGGTATTCAGCGTGATGATACCGCTGCCGCCAAACACATCCACCAGTGTTTTATAGTGGATGGGCAGGAGCATCTGTATGGCCCACATAAGCTGTCCCTTACCGCCCATCCAAGGCATGAGCTTTATCAGGCTGTCACGCATCAAATTTCTCCAACGCACGCTCCAGTCCGGAGATAGCCGCGTCCAGTCCGCTGCGCATTTTCTGCAAGCCGCGGATGGTATCATAGACCTCCGCCGCCGTTTCCGCGAAGTAGTAGCCCCGCTGGTCTGCCGCGATGGGTACAGTGTCCCGCCGCAGAAGGTTGATGCGCCGCCGCAGTTCGTTCCCGCTGATGCCCAGCACACGCTCCAATTCCCGGCTGCTGATCACATTTCTGCGCCCCTTAAATCCATTTTCCAGATACAGGGCGACGGTTTCCTTCGTCATTCTTGCACTCCCTTCCGGTGACCGTTCACCGAAAAGGGCGCAAAAAGAGGGATCGCCATCCCTTTTCGGAAAGCGGCCCCATTGTTGTTAAATTTTACTGCATGGTCATGCCCACGCCTTGCCGCGGTACTTGCAGCGGCTGTCCGTCTGGGCGGCAGATATAGCCATAGTCACTGAAAAGCCCCTGATCTCGCCACAACAGGTCTGCCCCGTAGGCCTCCATGTTCAGATGCCGCGTCAGCAGGTCACGATCCGGATCGCTCACGATGACGGAGAGCTCCTCCCTCGCCAATTCCTCCAGAGAATGGATACCCGGCTCAAGGGCGTACTCGCTCAGATGCTCTGCCAGTGCAAACATATCATCCAAGCCGCTGATGTCCAGCTGACCGGCCACAGCCTTGAACTTTATCAGTTCGTTATTTCTGTCCAGTTCCTCCAGGCACTGCGCAAATCGGTTGATCTGCTCCATGCCGTCATAGGCCATATCCGTGAAGCGCCACATCTCCGGCATGGCGGCATCGCGCTCCTCCAGCCGCACCTCCTGCCAGCTGTCCACCTCCAGGCAATTCAGCACGGCGTCCAGCTCCGTCTGCTTTGCGGGTAGGTACAACTGTACAGCACGGGCATCACTGACGCAGAGGAAATAGATCATATACGGCGGCTTTCGTGGCGGCCTGCCCAGATTGGGCGGGGCCTGCTGCAGCTCGGACTCCTGCATCACATAGCCGTGGGGCGTAAGTACGCCGCCCTCACCCTCACGCATCGATCTGCCGATCTTCTCGTAGTCCAGCATTTCCAATACGCTGTCCGGCACGGTTGCCAAATCCGGAAGAAAATCGTTCTCCACGTAGAACTGCCCCAGCGCGGCATCGTCCGTGATCCCCGGCACCACATGACAGCAATCCACGCTGTATGCCAGATCCAGTACCCGCCGGAGCGTCAGCTCACCGCCGTTGTTCTGCCACAGCTTGTTAAGCTCCATCTGCACCAGTCCCTCGAAGGCTATGGCATCCGCTGCGTTGAACGTACTGAGCTGCTCTGCCAGCGCGTTGAATTGGTACAGGTCATACCCGTCAAGGTGTGGGGCGAGAAATTCATATCGACCCATGTCCTCCACCTGCCAATAGGGTTCCTGTCCCTCTGACAGACGCAGTCTGTCCATGGCATCCACCATTTCCCATGGCGTGGCGGGCAGCTCCAGCTCCGCGTGATTGCTGTTGTCGGGATTGCCCATGTATATGGAAATAACCTTTCTATCCAAGCTCCATCCCTCCTCGCCGCTGCACGATGTCCTCACAGTTGTCCGGGTCTGCACCGGGTACATCCCAGCCGCACATGCTGCCGATCTTCATGGCCTCCTCTTGGGCGGGCGTCACACCCCTCTTTCTGTTCTGCTCATCCGCGATACGGCGGTTCTCGTGGGCATCACCGGTAGACCAATCGCTGGGGTAGTACCCGCTTTCGCCACGCTTGATACAGATGAGCTGTCCCGTGCCAGGCAGCAGCGTGAAGCACATCTCCGGCAGCTTATCAAAGTGGGCGCAGAAGCGTTCTTGCTCCGTCTGGATGATCCAGTCCTCATCCTGCCACAGGTGGACGTACAGCTCTCTGCCGCCGTCCAGGACGATCTCCCGCTGTTCGAAGCCCTCGCCCCAGCCGTCTGACGCCTGGCCGGAGATGTACTCCTTCAGTGCGGCCAGCTCCGTTGCCGACAGTTCACTGCTGATCTGGCATTCTGCGATGCCCCACAGCCTGCCATCCCGCCGTTCCACGTTGAAGGTGACGGAGCGCACCTTGTCGTTCACGCTGTCTGGATCTCTGTACCAGTGCATGATGCCGCGGGTGGACTCCTCCGGCATCCGATACTTCACCAGTGCGCTGCGGATATGGTCCTCATACGCGGTCAGGTCGTGTCCGGTCAGCAAGTCCGGTTCTTCCTGCATATTGCCATACACATCCGGCTCATAAAGCTCGGCGGTAAGCGGCATATACAGCTTCGCCATGCTGAGCTCGGGCGGTAAAACGGTAAAGCTGTCCACGCCGGGGATAAGGGCCAGCGTCCGTCCATTGTCCCACTTCATATGGAACTGCCCGGCGTCGTCGATGTAGTTCAGCTTTCCCGTCGTGCCGGCCTCCACCGGCGCATACGGGTCTTGCATAGAGTCCAGCCGGATGCGCGTGCCCGCCGGGTACTGCTTCCGCAGAAATGCCAGCATCTCCCGATTTACGTTCATATATCACATTCCTCCCATTGTCTGTGTGTAGTCTTCCTCCTCGCAGGGGTTTTCCACGTCAAAGAAGTCGAACAGGATGTCATTCACCGCCTTGCGGACGGCGGGATCGTCTGTCAGGACTTCATAGCGAAACCCTGTGATGTCCCGATAGGGCAGTTCCTCACGAATGCAGTCCAGGAAAGCGTCTGCATCGTCATAGAGGATGTCATCGTCCCCCACGAAGGTCACTTTACCCACAAGAGCCACCGCTATCTCACCTCCGTTCTCTCACAGTACACCACATATCGCTGTTTGCCACCGCTGGCATAGGGATGACAGGTTACAAGCGTCAGCAGATCACGGCCTTGCTGTATTTTGATTTTCTCCACCTCGTGGGGCTGGATGATCTGAATATCCGCCACCGTGTAGGTCAACGTTTCCCACAGGTTGGTCAGCGTAACAATATCGCCCACCTGCAAGCGGTCGATATGCCGGAAGTAGTCCGCGCCGCGCCATCCACGGTGTCCGGCAATGACGCAGTTGGTGCTGTCCCCGCCGATGGGCGCGGAGGTGTTGCCCAGTACCGCCGCGCCTGCGGCAAGGTGAGCGTCGGACGCGCCCAAATAAACCGGCATGGTCAATTCCATAGCCGGTATCTCCAACACGCCTATGATCTCATCCTCGACACCGTAGGCAGTCAAGTCGGCGGCGGGTGTCTCGCAGGCTTCGAGGTCGGTGAGGTTGCACTGCTTTTCCGCGTAAAGCTGGCGGTTATACTCCTGCAAAGCCGCCAACAGCTCAGGGTACTGCTGCTCCGGCTTTCGTTCTTCGAGGAAGCCCTGCACGGCAGCATCTGTGTCGGCTTGCAGCTTGTGTCCCGTAAACACCGGCCACAGCATGACGCAGATACCCGCCATGGCCAACAGTACCACCAGTACAAGGGATGTTTTACGCATGGCGCACCCTCCTTACCAAAAAGTAAGCGCCGCCCACCACCGCCACCGCGCCAAGGCCGATGGCAAGGCCAGTGAGGTAGTGCTGTGTCCACGATGACGCCGCCCGCGTTTCTTCTGCGGCAGTGGTTTCCTGTTCGGGAGTATAGGGAACACGGTGGCCACGCACCAGCAGTCGGTGGGTGTTGATGCCAAAGGGGGTACATGTCACAAGCGTGACCAAATCTTTGCCATCCGCAATTTGCAGCAGACTCGTGTCTGTAGGCAGTACCGTGTGGATGGCGTCTACCTTGTATGCCAGCGTATCGCCCAGCACGTGGATGTAAAACGTGTCGCCCTCTGCAAGCTGGTCAATGTCCGAAAACAGCTTAGAGCTCGCCATGCCGCTGTGCGCCGACAGCACCGCGTGGGTGTTGCTGCCGCCTACCGGCAAGGAAGTTCCTACCACATGACCCACGGCGCGTTCCAACGTGTCCGCGTCCGTACCATGCTGCACGGGCAGGTACACGTTGATTTTGGGAATGTCCACATAGGCCATGACGCCGCCCACCGTGAGCTGCTGGGCATAGGCCAAGGGAGGGGCGGATGCCCCTCCCTCGGTAATGGTCGCCGCGCCGGACAACATGGCGTTGTACTGCTGCGCGGCTTCACGCTGAACGGTCAGCTCGGCGTCATCGGTGTCCGCGATAACTGCGGTGTAGGTGGTTTCCACATCGGAATGATACTTTTCATTCAAGAGTTCTCCCACCAGCGGGTAAAGCAAAAGCCCCAGCGCCACAACACTGCAAGCCGCCGCCAGTAACCAGCGTTTCACTGCTCGTTCTTGTGCTTACGGCTGCGGATCACGATGAAAGCCGCCGCACCCAGCAGCGCCACGCCGCCGACAGTGAACATCCACGTGCCGTAGCCGCCGGTCTTGGGCAGGTCGAAGCCGGGGTTGTTGACCACAGTCAGCGACACAATGGCGTTGCCGTCCGTCGTGCTGACATCCTTGCCGTTGACGGTGGCGGAGGCGGTCAGCAGCTTAGTGCCGCACTTCTCACACTGGCCGCTCTCAGCGGTCTTGATAACGATTTTGACCGCTTCCTTCAGCAGCACATAACCCTTGTCGGTAGCAATTTCGGTCAGAGAATAGGCATCGTCCTCCAGCCCCTTAACTACGATGTGACCCTGCGCGTTGGGGACAAAGGTAGTGGTATCAGCCTTCTTAGTGGCAAAGCCCTTGGCGTAGTACACGCCATCCTTCTGCTCCGCGATGATGTAGCAGTCGTCACTGTCATTGTGCAGCCGGAACTTCACGTTCCGCACATTGCCGCCGTTGTCAGAGAACTGCTTGAGAACGTCAATGCCGTAGGTGTAGACATGGCAGCAATCCTTGAGGGTGCCAAAATAGGTAGTGTTGGTACGCTTCCACGTCAGCACGACCTCGTTGGGATTGTCGGTATCACCCATCTTGGCATCGGCGGTCAGGGTGGCAGCGTAGGTGACACGCATGGTGCAGTCGCTGTACCCGCGCTTGACGCTGTCGGTATACACGGTGGCCGCCTCGTTGATCTCCGCCAGACCGATATCGGTCATGCGGATGGTCATGGTGTTGGCGGTATCATCGTAACCTACGGTAAATTTGCCGGAGTTCTCGGCCCATGTGGTGATCTTGTCGGTGCAGCCAGCATCCTTAAAGAACTCGATGACCACATCGTTCTTGTTGTACTTGATGCCCTTGCTCAGAGTGTCCGCATAGGTGTACTCGCTCAGGCTGGATGCCTTGGAGGTAATCGTGGGCAGGGTGCTGATGATCTGATAGTCCACCGTATCACCGATAGAAGCGGATGCAGTATGTGCGTAACCGTCTGCGATGTCGGTCAGGCTGCCGGTGTTCTTGCCGGTGGAGTTCTTGGCCTCACGCACGGTCTTTTCAAGGTCGGGATTGCCGGTATGGTTCTTGGGGTAGACCGTGACGTCATAGTTCCACTCGCTGCCGTCAACGGTCGTCATGGGCAAGGAGATCAGGAAGGGATTGCAGGTAGAAGTCACATTTTCGGGAACACGAGTTTCTACGACGAGATACAAACCCTGCTCCATTTCGGATGCGGAGGTGTGCCCGGTGGCATCCGTTTCGGTCATAGCAACGCCGCCGTTCTTGACAGCGGCCTCCAGCGCATTTTTGATAGTGGTGGCATTGGCTGCGAGAGCCACAGACAGATTGTTATTCAGCACATCAGAAGTGAAGTAGTTAATGTTATTCTCGCTTTTGTGCGCGTCTGCGGCAGTCAGGCCGATAGCAGACAGCACGGCGTTGCTGCGATCACTATTGTCGAAACCATACAGCACACCCACCTTACGCTGACCGTCCACCATTTCGTTGCTCATGGCAACATCTGCAACGCGGAGGTAGGTAAACCCCACGCCTTGGATGGCGTACTTTGCCAGTTTGTCCACGACGGCGTCATCGTGCAGACCGGTGCTGACGTATGACTCGGTATCCCACGCCCCCTCTGCGCTGGCCGTGGTGATGTCGTACTTGTAGATGGAAAGGGATGTTTTCTTTGCAGGGTCGATGGTCGGCTCGGCAAATGCCGTGGTCATCAGGCCGATGGCCATGAGCGCCGCCATCAGCAACGCCAATACGTGATGGATCTTTTTCATTTGGTTGTCTCCTTCATAAAATCAGATTTTTTGCAAAAATAAGCACCCATGCAGAGCATGAGTGCCGCAAACAGAATATAGGGTGTGAATCCCGTGCCGCCTGTGAAGGGCAGGACGAAGCCTGCATTGTTGTAGGCGGTGATGGTAATGTCGCGGTTACTGCTGCCCAGCGTTCCCGTGAACAACGGCTCAGTCAGCAGGGTATAACCGGCAGGTGCTTTTACTTCGGTGATACGATACTGTACACCGATCTTGAGGTCGCTCCACTTGGCGATACCGGTCTTGTCGGTGGTCGCTCTGCCAACCTCCGTCCATGTCTTGCCGTTTGCGGAAGTCTCCAGCAGCAGCTCCGCACCGGCAAGAGGTGCGCCTGTGGCATCCACCTTGCGGACGGTGATGCTGCCCTTGGCAACCACGTTTTCGCGGGTGACTTTGATGCTGAGGTTTGCTGTGGTCAAGCTGAAATCGTATCTTGTCTCGTCCAGCACATAGCCGTCCGCGGTGCTGATCTCCTGATAGAAGTATTTGCCGAGTTTCAGGCCAGAGAATGTCACTTTGCCTTTGGCATCGGTCGTACCGTCCGCGATCTTGCTGCCATTGGCATCAAAGAGCCGGAATACCACACCGGCCAACGGCTGCTTGGTGTCGGCGTCTACCTTCAGGATCTCGATGCTGCCTTTGACCGGCGTGTTCTCGCGGGTGACTTTCAGCACCTGCCCGTTTTTATTCAGCACAGCAGAGTACGCCGTGTCATCCAGAACGTACCCATCCGGAGCCTTAAACTCCTTATAGGTATAGCTGCCCAGTCGCAAACCGGAAAAAGTCAGTTTGCCGTTGGCATCCGTATAGCCCTCCGCGACCTGTTTGCCGGAAGCATCGTACAACCGGAAGCCCGCGCCTTGCAGCGGCGTCTTATTGTCACCGTCCACCTTGACGATCTCAATGCTGGCCTTGGCAGGTGTATTCGTTCGCTTCGCTGTAATGTTCAATGCTGTGGCTGTGATGGTGATCTGATACTTGGTGTTGTCCACCACATAGCCAGAGGGAGCGCTGATCTCCTGATAGCTATACTTGCCCTGCGGCAGATCCTTGAACACGGCCTTGCCGTCTGCGCCGGTGGTGGCATCTGCCACCTTTTTGCCAGCGCTGTCGTACAGCCGGTAGGTCACGCCTGCCAGCGCTTTGCCAGTTTCCGCATCCACCTTATTGATGGTCAGACTGCCTTTCTCCTCCACAGCCCTGATTTTGATATACACACGCAGGGGGTCACGCCCGACGCCGGTGTAGCTGGCCATCGCCTGATAGCGGCCTGTTCGGTCATACCAGCACAGCACCGCCCCGTCCGGGTCCATCTCAAAGGCACTGCCGGTGGCGGAATACGTTTTCTCGCCGAGCAAATTTTTGGCCGCCGCAGCCGTGGCCGTGATGGTCAGGGTGTTGCCCTTTCGCGTAAAGGTAACACCGTTACCGCTGTTGGCGGTGAAGTTGTATGCGCTCAACACGCCATTGGTATCCGTAACACTGGCTGTGTAGTTTCCCGCCGCATTTCGCTTCAGCTCGATCACATCGGCCCACAGCTCGGCGTATGCCGCGAAGCTGGGGATCTCATTGGCCGACTGCATCGCCGCTGCGATCTCATCGTACCATAGTTCAAATGTGGGATAGCGGCTGGTATCCACGCAGTCATAGAACGGGCTATAACCCCAGTCATCATAGGTATAGGCGCTGCGATATTCGCAGATAAGCTCCCAAATGATGGCCTGCGTCGCCGCCCATTTTTCCGCGTTGACGATGGCACTGCTGTTGCGGTCGCCAGAGGCCGTGCCATAATCAGCGCTGGGATAACCGCAGGCCAGCGCCAGCGCGATAGCGCTCTGCACAGATGCAGGCAGATTATACCAGCACCCGCTGCTGCCCTGAACATAGCTGCCGCTGTCATCGGAATGGACGCCGGGCTGGATGCAGTACGCCACCGTCCCGTTGGCGTACTTGACGTGGTACAGAGCGCTGCCGCTGCCGAGACTGCTGGTAGCTGAGATGGTCATGTTCACGACAGTCGGGGACGTACTTTGGCTGTAATCATACTGCCGGAAGGTGATCTGGCTGGAATACACGAACTCCCTGTATTTGACCGTTACAGTGGCGGCGTAAGCAGTCACCGCCAGTGCTGCCGTCATGACCA
>OQVT01002099.1_pt1 | contig 12800 bp, 10 predicted proteins | sample 1691561 | NCBI WGS metagenome assembly OQVT01 (sample SAMN03418260, study PRJEB22391) | human gut metagenome | biome: human-gut; feature: organic feature; material: feces | host: Homo sapiens | place: Tanzania | collected 2013-01 | reverse complement strand
AGCGTTTTCAAGGCTTCCAGCGCAAGCATCGCGTTTTCGGTCGCGCCGACGCTCGGATACGGCAGAGCTATCCTCGCTCCCTTGAGCCTGTGCGCCCTGCAAACTATCTCGCAGCCGCATTCTTTCACCTCCGCGCCGAGTGCCTTCATTGCTGATATATGCATATCAATCGGTCTCGCTCCGAGCTTACAGCCGCCCGGCGCCGTGAGGTGCACCTCGCCGCAGCGCGCAAGCAGCGCTCCCATGAACAGCACCGACGATCGCATACATTCCATCATGCTGCGCGGGATAACATTTGAACTTATGCTGCGCGAGTCTATGTAAACGTCGTTAGCCTCCCGCACGGCGGTGCAGCCGAGCTGCCGCAAAATGCTCAGCGAAGCCTCGACATCGCTCAGGCACGGCACGTTCATCAGCTCTGTTTCCGTCGGGCATACGATCGAAGCCGCCAAAATCGGCAGGACCGCATTTTTCGAGCCCTGTACAAAGCAAGCCCCCTCAAGGCGATTTCCTCCGTTAATATGCCATATTGCCATAAAAAAACCTCGCAGAAAGAACTAAGATCATGCCATTCTATGCCGCGAGGTCTGTTTGTGTTATTTACTTTCGCACAAGGAGAATATCCTGTCGCATATCATATCGGTCGCTTCCGGCATTGCAAGCTTTTCCATGGCAGCGGACATTTTTTCGCGCTCGGGTTCGGAGGAAAGTATCTTCTTGACTGCGTCCAGCAGCTCCTTCGGCTCAAACCAGCCCTCCTCAAAGATAAGTGCGCCTCCCGCGTCCTCAACCACCTTGGCGTTTTTAAACTGATGATTATTCGTGACGAACGGCGACGGGACGAATATCGTGGGCTTATGCATATATGTAAGCTCGGATATGGTCGAGGCTCCCGCTCGGCAAAGCACAAGGTCTGCCGCTGCCATCACGCGGGGCATATCGTAGATATACTCTCTGACATCCATGCCGTTTTTCTCGTAATCGGGCGCGGTTTTGCGAAGCTGAGTTACCATTTCCTCATAGCCCTCGCTTCCCGCGGAATGAATAAGCGTGAAGCCGGGGTCCTTGCCGGCAAGCTTAATAAAGCCGCACATAACGGCGTTCATATTTGCCGCTCCGAGCGAACCCCACACCGAAACCACAAGCGGCTTATCCATTGGTATGCCGAGCTCCGCCTTTGCCGCGTTTTTTGTATATCGGGCGAACTCACCGCGCACGGGAGTGCCCGTAACGACGGTTTTTTCGGGGTTTTTATAGTACTTCCTGCTGTCCTCAAAGCCAAGCATTATCGTATCGACTATGCCGGAGAGCATTTTTGTGGTAAGCCCCGGGACTGCGTTACTCTCGTGCACGGCCGTGGGAATTCCGAGCAGTGAGGCAGCCTTTAAAACGGGAAAGCATACGTAGCCGCCCGTGCCGACGACAACGTCTGGCTTAAATCTCTTTATGATCTTTTTTGCTATTATGGTCGAGCGCACAAGATGCCACGCAGCGCTTATGTTGTGGAAAAGTCCGCCGAGAGTTTTTTCGCGGCTCAAGGCTCTGACTCTCACGGTTTCGATTTTATAGCCCGCACGTGGAACAAGGTCGGTTTCCATCTGTCCTTTTGCGCCTATGAACAGAAACTCACTGTCCGGCATAAGCTCTTTAATCCGACCCGCAACCGCAAGCGCCGGATTTATATGCCCGGCAGTACCGCCGCAGGCAAATACTATTCTCATATCTTACCCTCCGTCACCCGCGGTATCCTGCGGGTATGTCTCTTGAAATGCTCAGCACTATCCCCATTTCTGCCATCTGCATCAAAAGCGCCGTGCCTCCGTAGCTGAAAAACGGCAGCGATATTCCCGTGCACGGCACAAGATTGGTAACGACGGCAACATTTAAAATCACCTGCACGGCCAGCAGCGTCGTTATTCCTGCGCAAACAAGAAAGCTGTATCTGTCGGCAGCATGCATGGCTATTCGGTAGCCGCGAATAATCAGCATTGCAAAAAGCATCAGTATAAGCAGCGCGCCTATAAAGCCAAGCTCCTCACAAACCACGGAAAATATGAAGTCATTATGCTCCTCGGGCAGATACAGGTACTTCTGTCTGCTTTGACCGAGGCCGAGCCCCGTAAGCCCTCCGGAGCCTATGGAATAAAGCGACTGAACTATCTGATAGCCCTCGTCCGAGGTCGAGGCAAAGGGGTCGCGCCACGTGCTTATGCGTGTTGAAGCATACGGAAACAGCGTCAGAAGTACGGCTATGCCGCCGCCCGCCGCCAATGCCGCGGATATAAACCATATAAGCCGCGCTCCGCCCAGAAAGAGCATAACTCCGCCTATTGCGATAATTATTATTGATGCGGAAAAGTGCGGCTCCAAAACAAGCAGAGCGACTATAACGGCAAGAATTGCAGCAAACGGCAGTATCCCATAGCGAAAGCTCTTCATTTTGCCCCTGTTGCGGCAGATAAGCACCGAAAAGGCTAAGATAATCCCGATCTTAGCTATCTCCGAGGGCTGCACGGTGAATAGTCCGAAGCCTATCCAGCGCCTTGCTCCGTTTGCGTTAACGCCGATTATGGGCACAAGTGCAAGCAGCACTATCGCCGCTATGAGCACAGGAACGGAAAACCGCTTATAAAATCCCACCGGCAGACGCGAGCACAGGAGCATCGCGCCGACTCCGAGCCCCGCAAAAACAAACTGCCTTACAAAATAGTACGTCGGGTCTCCCTTTGTCACTCCACCGGGATCGTAATACGCCCTGGCAAAGCTCGAAGAGAGTACCATCGTGACTCCGATAATGAGAAGTATCATGACAAGCGCGAGGAATGAAATATCCATCCCCGCGCGCTTTGCCGTATCCTTCGTTTCCCTTATTTCGAGCTCGGCGCCGCCGTACCGCATAGGCTTCTCCTCCGTTATCAGAGCTGGAAACGATTATATATGCCTATGAATGAAATTATTGCAAAAACAAGGGAGATGGACGTAAAAAGTATGAAAAGTTCTTTTTCCTTCCACTTCTTGCCCGTCCAGCCGCCCATTTCAAGGTGATGATGAAACGGAGCCATCTTGAAAACGCGCTTGCCGTGGCTGATCTTGAAGTAAGTCACCTGAATAATATCGGAAAGTGTTTCAATTATATAGACTATACCAAGGGTCACGAGAATGAGCGGCATATCGTACGCAAATGCAAGTGCCGCTATCGCTCCGCCGAGAAACAGCGAGCCTGTGTCGCCCATAAATACCTTTGCGGGGTTAAAGTTATACACGAGAAAACCCATAAGGCCGCCGAGAAGCGCGGATGCAAATATCCCCAGCGCGAGATATTTTTCGCCCCAGAGGAAGGTCACGGCGACGAAAAACAGGCACACGGGGAGCGATGTTCCGCTTGAAAGTCCGTCAACCCCATCGGTAATATTAACCGCATTGACCGTTCCGACAATGATAAACGCCGCGAGGATAAAATACAGAACCTCCGGAATATGCACTTCGACGTTCCAGAACGGGATATACAGCCGTGTTGAAATATATCCCATTTTGCGCAGCAGGAGCACGAAAACAAGCGCAGCCACGAGCTGGAGCAGAAACTTTGCCTTTGCGCTCAGACCGAGATTCTGCTTCTTTCGCAGCTTCTCCCAGTCGTCCAAAAAGCCGATTGCACCGAAAACAAGCGCAAACAGCAGGACGAATATATGTGTATAGTCGCCGTTTCTCATAGATTCAAAGCCTACGGTGAGGCAGACTATTATGCAGGCGCTTATGAATATCACGCCGCCCATTGTCGGAGTACCTGCCTTGGCCATATGCCAGGCAGGGCCGTTTTGCTTGATTTCCTGACCTGCTTTTATCTTCACGAGCCAAGGTACATAAAATTTTCCCACTACCACTGCGATAATAAACGCAAGTACCAGTGCAAGCGTCAGCTTCAGAGTCATTTTTTATTCCTCATCTCTATGTGTTCTGCGACTATCTCGCGTTCGTCCATGTGATGCTTTTCATGTCCTACGACCTGATAGTCCTCATGGCCTTTGCCGGCAAGCAATATTACATCATTCGGCCTATGGTTGTCAATCGCCCATTTTATCGCCTCAACTCGGTCGCATATCGCGATATGCGGTGTGTTTCTGCCTTCAAGACCGCAAAGGATTTCGTCTATTATAGCCTGCGGCTCCTCCGTGCGGGGGTTATCGCTCGTAACGATGACAAAATCTGCATTATCAGCGGCAATACCACCCATTATCGGGCGCTTAGTCCTGTCACGGTCGCCTCCGCAGCCGAAAAGAACGACTACACGCTCCTTTGTGACTACTTTGAGCGCTTTAAGAGCGTTTTCAAGCGCGTCGGGCGTGTGGGCATAGTCAATGAGAATGGTGTAGTCTCCGTCAGTCGGCACGATCTCCATTCTGCCCTTTACTCCGTGTGCGCTCTTCATCGCCTCGGCGCAGTCTGCAAGGCTTACGCCGAGGGCAAGCCCGATGGCAATCGTGTTAAGCGCGTTGTAAACGGAGAATTTCCCGGGTATCGCAAGCCTTACATCGGCGCTCTCCCCTTTAAACTGCGCATGAAATTCAACGGCGCTCGGCATGAACTTAATGCTGCTTGCAGTAAGCTCCGCCTCTTTGCCGTCTGCCGAGTAACGGAGAAGCTTACACTCGGCATCCTTCATCATGACGCCCGACCACGCATCATCGGCGTTTATGCAGCCGACACCGCACACGGTAAACAGCTTTGACTTTGCCTCGGCGTAAGCCTGCATGGTATGGTGGAAATCCAAGTGATCCTGCGTGAGATTCGTGAAGGCGCCGACGGCAAAGTGTATACCTGCAACGCGGTTCAAAACGAGAGAATGCGACGACACCTCCATCACGACGTGAGTGCAGCCCGCATCGGCCATTTCACGGAAAAGCCGCTGGAGCTCGAAGCTCTCGGGAGTCGTGCGCTCGGTATGGATAAACTCATCGCCTATCATATTTCCGTTCGTGCCGACAAGACCGACATTCGCTCCGAGCGTATGCTCAAGCAAGTGCTTCAAAAGATAGGTCGTGGTGGTCTTGCCGTTTGTGCCGGTTATGCCGATGACCTTCATGGACTCGGCAGGTGCGCCGAAATAATTTTTACTCATGATGGCAAGGGCATAGCGGCAGTCCTCAACGAGAACATACGGAATATCCTCCTGCGGCTCTCTGTCGCATATTATGACGGCGGCACCGTTAGCGATGGCGGAAGGAATAAACTTATAGCCGTCCGTCTCAAAGCCTGAGATCGCGACAAATGCATCACCCTGCTTTGTCTTCCTCGAATCGTAGCTAATCCCGCTCACATCAAGATCAGGGTCTGCTTCGAGCCGCACAATATTTATATCTTCTGTTAGCCGTGACAGTTTCATTCGTTTAACCTCGTTTTTTCAGTATCTGCCGAGCATCTTTTCATCGTCGGAAAGCAGCGTCACCTCGATAACTGTGCCGTGCTTTACGTAAGCACCGGCATCGATGCTCTGTGAATGTATTCGTTGGGAAGCGGCGTCGGTTATTGCCGTGCTGCTTTTTATAAAAAGTCCGTAGCCGCTCAAAAGCCGAGCAGCCTCGGCATAGCTCATGCCGTCAAGCCGCGGCATCGTTTCAAGCTCCGCAGACGGGCTTGCGCCGGCATAGACGATCACCGTGCTCCCGTCGGCAATAACGGCATTTGCAGCCGGAAGCTGCGCCGTCACGCTCACTCCCTCGCCTATGACGCGGCAGGCAAAGCCGCCCTCGGAGAGTTTTTGCTTTGCATCCTCGAGCAAAAGCCCTTTGACAGAGGGCACAGTCTTATCCGCTGCGCGGGCCGACTCATCGTCATATTGCGGCTCGATGCCCATATACGGCAGAATATCCGCAAACATCTTGCCGACCGTGGGCGCTGCCATCTGTCCGCCCGACACATAAACTCCCGAATCGGGTCCGGGCGAATCGAGCAGAACGAGTATCGCTATCTGCGGATCGTCCGCCGGAGCAAAGCCTATAAAGGACACGATGTATTCCTTCTTGCCCGTTTGAGCCTCATAGCTGACCTTTTCCGACGTGCCGGTCTTGCCGCCTATGCGGTATCCCGCAACGGCAGCATTTCTGCCGGTACCCTCGTTCGGATCACCGACGACCTGCTCAAGAATATTGCAGACAGTCTTGCTCGTTTCCCCGCTTATGACCCTGCGGACAACTTTTGGCATATTATTATACACCGTTTTACCGTCGGAGTCCAGTAAACTTTCTACGACGTACGGCTGCATGAGATATCCGCCGTTAACGCAGGCGCTCACAGCTGTTATGAGCTGAAGCGGCGTTATCGTAAAGGTTTGCCCGAATGAAGCCGCGGCAAGCTGAGATTTATTCTTCTCGCTGTAAAATGTGTCCTCATTCCACCATATGCTCCCGCTCTCGCCGCCGAGGTCAATGCCCGTCTTGGCTGTGAGCTGCTCGGAACGGTTTCCCGTAAGCGTGAGGAAGCCGAATGCATCACAGTATTTATAAAATGTCTGCGCTCCCACGCGCATACCTATATTGACGAAAGCGGCATTGCATGAGTGCTGCACCGCCTGCGTGAGGCTTTGCGAGCCGTGTCCCGTGGTTTTCCAGCACCTTACGGGACTTGTTCTGCCCGGCACCTGTATGCTTCCGCCGCAGAAAAAGCTGTCGGAAAGCCCCACCTTGCCCTCTTCAAGCGCCATGGACAGCGTTATTATCTTGAATGTAGAGCCGGGCTCGTAGGTGTCCGATAGCATTTTGTTTCGCCACTGAAGCCGCTGGGCATCGGCAAGAAGCTGATTTTTTTCTTCCTCACCTTGTGCCTCGTCGATAGCACTTTTTGCTTCGTCGCTTACGTCGAGAAAATTGTTGAGGTCATAGCCTCCGATAGACGCCATCGCGAGTATCTTCCCTGTATTAACGTCCATCGCTATTGCGCCCGCGCCGTTTCGGATATCGTAATCCTCAACTGCCTGATACAGCGACTTTTCAATATAATACTGTATCGTCATGTCTATGGTCGTTACGAGGTCAAGGCCGTTTTCCGCGCCCTCATAGCCCTCATAGCGCTCAAAAAGCAGGTCCGTGCCATAGGCGTTGGTTGCGCGCATATATCTCCCCGCCTTGCCGCATAGGGCGGAATTATACTGTGCCTCCACTCCGTCAAGCCCGAAATTATCCGTCCCCACAAAGCCGATGACATGGCAGGCAAGCGATGAATGGGGATAATATCGCTTCGTATCATTCTCAAGACGGACACCCTTGAGCGAGTGTTCTTTTTTAAATTCACGCACCTTATCGGCAGTTTCTTTCTCGACCTTTTTGGCAAGTGTAACATACCATGAGCCGCTGTTTTCGGTTTTCTTTAGAATATCCTCGCGGTCAAGGCCGAGTATTTCGGAAAGACCGTCGGCGATCAGCTTAGGGTCTTCCTTGTACATTTCTATCTCCGCCGGACTGAGATATACGTTTTCGACATTTGCGCTCATTGCGAGAATGTTCATGTTGCAGTCATATATGGTACCGCGCTGAGCCGAGCTGCCTGTCTCGCGCAGCTGTTGGCTTATTGCAAGCTGCTCATACTTATCGTGGTCTTTTATCTGAAGCACATAGAGCCTTGCAGCAAGCACCAGAAAAGAAACTATGCCGCACACTGCCATTAAGAATAGTGTGCGGCGAAGCATGGTTCTGTTAATACTGCTGCTCAAATTTTTGTTAACGGATCTGCGCATAGCTGCTCCTTCGCAATATATATTGGTAAATACTATATTGCAGTAAATAAAATTATGCAGCTTATCACTTATTAAGGCTCAGCGCTTTATCCTGTGTTTCGACTTCTATCTTTTCGGGCACTATTTGAGCAATGCTCAGCATTCCCAGTTCGTTTTTCGCGTATTTCTCAAGCTCCGGCATATTAACGGCAGATTCGTATTGAACTGCGAGATGACGGTTTTCCTCGCGCAGCTCTTGAAGTTCGGTTCTGAGCTCAAGGTTCACATCGTTTTGCCGTATAAGCTCCACCCGCTCGAGCAGCGAGAATATAAGCAGCGCCGCGCTCACTCCTGCAAGGATAAACAGCACCGTCGCCGTTATGAGCCTTTGAAAGCCTGCCGATGTTTTTTCGCGCTTATCGTGCCGCTTAATTTTACCGCCGTATTCGCATTGTGAGCCGAGTCTTGCCATAATGAGCCTACACCTTCTCCGCAACGCGCAGCTTTGCGCTTCTGGCGCGCGGGTTTTCGTTCAGCTCATCCTCGCCCGGTACTATCGGTTTTCTGTGTACGCTTTTTAATGTCTGTTTAAAGCCGCAGACGCATATGGGCGCTTCACGCGGACAGGTGCATCCGTTTTCGCGCGCGGCAATTCCGGTCTTGACTATGCGGTCCTCAAGCGAATGGAAGCTGATAACGCACAGTCTGCCATGGGGCTTGAGCTTGTCCGGTGCTGTTTTCATCATCTGATCCACTGCGCCGAGCTCATCGTTAACAGCGATCCTTATAGCCTGAAAGCTGCGCTTTGCGGGGTGCTGCTTTTCACGAAGAGCGGCTGCCGGCATTGCGCTTCTTATTATATCTACAAGCTCAAGCGTCGTTTCTATGGGCTTTTCGGCACGGCGCTCGACAATTCTCGACGCGATCCTGCGCGCATAACGCTCCTCGCCGAAATCGCGCAGTATTCTCACGAGCTCGGCTTCGTCCCAATCGTTTACGACGCTCCAAGCCGTCAGCGCACTTGTATTATCCATTCTCATGTCAAGCGGCGCGTCGTTCATATACGAAAAGCCGCGCTCGGATTCGTCAAGCTGCGGCGACGATACGCCAAGGTCAAACAGCATACCGTCAACTGCGTCAATGCCCAGCTCATCGAGGATCTGCGCAACATCGCAGAAGTTCCCGTGAACCAGTGTCATCTTGTCGGAATAAGCCTTGAGCCTTTCTCCGGTACGGCGTATGGCGCTCTCGTCGCGGTCTATGCCGATAAGCCGTCCCGTCGTGAGGCGCTTTAATATCTGCTCGGAATGACCTCCGAGACCGAGTGTGCCGTCTACGTATATTCCGTCGGGCTTAATATTCAGATTTTCGATGCACTCCTCGAGCAGCACCGAAATATGTATAGGTTCCTGAGACATATCAAAACTCCAGTTCTTCCATTACGGCGGCAATATTCTCGGGCGTAATCTCCGCCCTGCTCTGCTGTGCCCACTGCTCCTCGTCCCATATCTCCGCATGGTTGTTGCAGCCGACAACGGTCACGTTTTTGCTCAAGCGGGCATACTCGCGCAGATGCGCGGGAATGAGTGTCCGCCCCTGACTGTCAAGCTCGCATTTTGCCGCGTATGCAAAGAGCGGGCGCATTTTCCGCTGTTTTATATAACTCATCGCATTGACCTTGTCGGAAAACTCCTTCCAGCTTTGCGAGCTGTAAATCGAAAGGCAGTTATCCATCGACAGAGTCAGATAGAATACGTCGCCAAGCTCATCGCGCAGCTTAGCCGGTATGAAAAGACGTCCCTTGCTGTCGATACTGTGTCTGTATTCGCCTGTCAATGCTCTCACCTCCGCAGTTCCCGCTTTTTCGATGCACTTTCCACCACTTTGCACCACTTACATTTGATTATAGAGAGTGCGGCATGAAAAAGCAAGAACATTTTGGTGACAGACAAAATTTACCCGGAGGCGGTGTTCCGTCTCCGGGTCTATAATTTAAATCATTGCTTCGTTCGCACAGTTTGTTACGTAGTTTGAAATGACGATCTTGCAAATCTCGGACGTGCCCTCGGCGATGGTGAGCATCTGCGCATCTCGGAAGCAGCGATCGACCTCAAAATCGGAGGAGAGACCGTTTGCGCCGTGGATCTGGCGCGCGCTTTTGCATATCTCACACGCGAGCTCCGTGCTCATGAGCTTTGCCGCAGCTATATCTGCGGACACTCCGCTTACATTTGCGTCATACTGCGCGGCGGCGCAATACAGCATACTCCGTGAGGCGGAGAGCTTTGCGTACATTTCCGCGAGCATGAACGATATGCCCTGATACGACGAAAGGCTGCGTCCGTATTTTCCGGTCACGGTGGCATAATTGTTCGCAAGCTCAAGCGCTCTTGACGATATGCCGGCCGCTATTGCCGAAACAGCAAGCCGTCCCAGTTGAAGCGAGGGCTTGAGCAAAGCGTAGCCCTTGTCCTCCTCGCCTATCATATTGCCACGAGGAATATGACAGTTTTCAAGAGTTATTTTGCCCGTCGGGCAAGCATTAAGACCGATCGTGTTGCTGCCGACCTCGGCAGTCAGTCCGGCCGTCGAGGCGTCAACATAGAAAAGGCTTATGTTTCGGCTGCGGCCTGTAAGCGCAGTGCGGGCGGCTATAAGATATCCGTCGGCCTTTCCAGCAGAGGTTATCCATGCTTTTCCTCCGTTGAGCACCCATTCGTCATCAAGGCGGATGGCAGTCGTGTCGATACCGAGCACGTCCGAGCCGCCGCATTCCTCGCTTATCGCATATGCCAGAAGCTTTTCAAGCGAAATCGCGGGCTCAAGGACGTTTTTCCCGATATCGGGCGACGCGGCCGCATTCATAATGTCGCAAACCAAATAGTGCGGCAGCAGCGCCAATGCCAGCGATGCGCTGCCGCGCGCAAGCTCCTCAAGGATCATGCACAGCTCCAGCGCCTTATATTTTCCGTCTCGCCTAAGCTCATCACCCGTAAAGCCGAGCTCTCCGCAGCGCTTTATAAGATGCGACGGGAAAACGCGGTTCTTATCGAGCTGCTGCGCCTCCGGCATTACCTCAGCCTCCACGAAGGCTCTCACCTTTTTCTTCAGCTTTAACTGTTCATCATTAAATATATACATTATTTACTCTCCCTGCTTTGCCGTGAACATGAGTATTGCCTTGGTGTAAGAGCAGCTGTCGTCGAATATCTCCTCCTCGAGCGTACAGCCTTCTTCACCGCGCCGGGTCAGCTTGCTTGAAAGCATGAGGCTCTCATGTCTGTCAAGCGATTTGGACACGAAAAACGTTCCGCTTTCTATAACGCAGTCCTCGCCGAGCAGTGCCTCCGCATGGCGCAGTGCCGCAGTCAGCACGACCGGCAGCGTAAACTCCGAGGGATCTGCGCGTCCGCTCTTGGGGATACGGATATTGTAGTATTTCTCCTCTTTTTTATCTTCAATATCCGCTCTTTCGAGAAACGATTCAAACGTCGGTACGCTCCCGCCTCCGCCGGAAAACATGAAATAGCGTAGGACGTCGTTTGCGTCTATAACTCCCGTCATTCTGTCGCCGTCCGTTACCGCGGCTATTCCGGAGCATGAAAGCACCATTTCCTCGGCTATGCGGTGCATTGAGGTTTCACCGTCAAAACGCAGACATTCCTCGCCGGGACGAAGGATGCCGGCTATGCGCTGCGACGGATTTGCAGCAAAAGCCTTCGCCATGTCTAATGCGCCGCATATCCGCAAATTCTCGTCAACAACGGGATATTCCAAAATAGACGGCGTGATGTTCTCGCGCAGATTATGCCAATCGGCCACAACGTCGTTAGCATAAAGATATGCCGGCATTTTCATCCACGCCTGCGCCTCGTCCGTATCGCGCCTGACCGGCACGCCCGCCTTATCCATAAGCATCATGACCGTGCAGGTGTCCTGAAGCGCGCTTATTACGCAAAGCCCTTTGCGCTCCGCACGGATGAGCACGAGCGGCTCGGCATTTGCTCCGCTTGTCAAAAGCAGGTTGGCACCCATCTCCGCAACAAGCTCGTGAACATCGCGCCTGTCACCGACCATGCACAAAACGCCGCCGTTATCCTTCGTACCGGACAGCGCCTGCCGTATCTGTTCGCAGCTTCCGTCACAAACTATAATGCGTTCTATCCCTCTCGCGGCATCGGACGGCTCTACTATAACTGTAAGCCCGAGCAGCTTTGCGATACGCTTGAGATTCATGGGCTCCGTTTCTCCCGCAACCGCTGCGTCAACTCGGAACGTTCCTGATTTCGGTTTAGTAACGACAAGACCCTGGGCTTCGGCAGTCTTGATCGCTTTGTAAACGGTTCCGACGCTCACGTCGAGAATGTCCGAAAGCCGCCTGACAGATATTTTGGTTCCGGGCTCAAGATCTTTAATATACGACAGTATAAGCTCATTTTTAATTGACATACATTCTTCCCGCTCTCTGCCTCCTGATTATAAGAAGCCTTATTTCTGTTAAGACATTATACATAACTGATAATCATCCATCAAGTCAAATACGAAAAATATTAAAAATTTAGCAATAATTATTGTGACAGACCGAAACAGTTTTGAAACAGGCACTTGATTCGCAGCCGATCTATCATAGAATAATAATTTAAGATAAGTACAAAAAAGTAAGCGATATGTTAAAAATGTCGAAATTGATTTTCGCTTCCGCTTTTGTGTTGACTCTCTGTTGCATTCATGTTATTCTTTTCACAGTTAAAGCAGTAATTCAACTCAAACAAGATCTTGTTCCACAGGCACAGTTTGCAACAGTTTTGCGTGTGTAACAGTGTCCATTATAACTGTTGCGCAACACTTAGTCAACAGAATAATTTAGAAAAGGAGCCGAAAAAATGTTTAAGTTTACCGAAGAGCAGATCATGGTTCGTGACATGGTCAGAGAGTTTACCAAAAACGAGGTCGAGCCTCTCGACAAGTGGATGGATGAAAACGGTTTCAGCTGGGACGTTCACAAGAAGCTGTGTGAGGCGGGTCTTATGGGTATCCACCTCCCCGAGCAGTACGGCGGCGGCGGCGGCGACGCCATCACCTCTCAGATCGTTGT
>OQVT01002098.1_pt1 | contig 12802 bp, 14 predicted proteins | sample 1691561 | NCBI WGS metagenome assembly OQVT01 (sample SAMN03418260, study PRJEB22391) | human gut metagenome | biome: human-gut; feature: organic feature; material: feces | host: Homo sapiens | place: Tanzania | collected 2013-01 | reverse complement strand
CTTATCTATCAAGAACTTATATTCTTATTTTAGTCTTCATCAGCAAACTCATTCAGAGTATATGCGCTGCTGCCATCGAAACAAAGGGTACATACCCGGCACTTTGGAAGACCGATAGCCTCAAAAGGCGAAGATGTAAAGATTTCACCCGGATGAAAAACTAGGCTACTTTTCCAACGTTCGGGGCAGATTAAAATTTATGCACCCCATCACAAAGCATGGCAAGTTCTTTTTGAAAAAAATCTATATCAGGAGAAACATCATCGGCAGTCTGCAATCTTCCATCAATTGATAAAAAGATTCCAGCATGTAACGGTAATCGCTTGCTTGGTTTTGGCAATAGCTCCACCCTTCTGTTGTTAAATTCATAATCCAGGTTTCGAACATCCAAAACATTTAAAAATGTAAATCCATATCGAGAGTCTCCTATCGTTCTAGGACGAAAAACAGCTGATACAGAATCTAATTGATCTGCATTATATCTTAATACTGAAATATAGTCTTCAGCACCACTCTTCAACTTTTCAAGTTTAAAAGCCTTCGGCGAAACACGCCCTTTATAGATATGAGAAGGCGAGAACAGGATTCTTGCAACCTTTTCATTGTCTGCTATTTCAGAAATCAGTTTATCCATGAGCTTTTTCTAATAATGACAATACTTCCTTTTCATCCAACTTATCAAAACTGAATTTTGACAAATGACCATCCCGTTTGATAAATGCTACAACCTGATGATTGGTTATAGTAACACCTGCTATATTATTGTCTTCCGTGTAATCTAAATATATACAACCTCGTGCATCAGGAAAAGCTACCCAATTTTGCAGACTAGTATCAGTAGCAAGCAGAATAATTCGCTTCACAAAATCCACGATATTTCTTGAGAGGGCAAGACTACCTTCACCATCCCAACCATCTGGAAGCTTTGACAATTCATCTAAACGATTCAAAAGTTCTTTCTTTACTGAAGATTGTAAAGTTTGCTTTTGACTTGACAAGAAAACCAAACAACTATACAAAGCATTCTGATCCGTTGTAGCATACACCGCATCCATCACATTATGGCGCAAGGTAACAATATCCGTATCAGGAGTAATACGGACTGCCATGGAATCAGAAACTATACTTGTTTTTTCTTCCGGTAATTTATATGGCTTTACTTCACTCATACTTTTTTCTTTTTACTAAACATGTACTGCAAAGATACGTTGCTTTTTCGTAACTACCAAATTTTTCGAGAAGAAAACAATATAAACCACATTATTTTCCGATTCTGTCTGTATTCGTATCATATCACAAGTGATTGAAAGCTATATATTTAGCCCTCACGCTTCCTACCCAGAAGCGTTACATGACTGTTGTGACAGTTTTATTTCGCAGGGGGTATTACGATATCATATAAAAGGAAAATAAAATAGGTCTAGCAACACCGCGTTTCACGGGGTCACTAGACCTATCTTCTTATCTATCAAGAACTTATATTCTTATTTTAGTCTTCATCAGCAAACTCATTCAATGTATATGCGCTACTGCCATCAAAGCAGTGGGTACATACCTGGCACTTTGGAAGACCGATAGCCTCTACCAGCTGCTCGATGGTGTTGAACTTCAGGGAAGTCAAGCCCAACTGGCTGGCAATCTCATCTACCATTCTCTGATACTCAGGAGAACCGGTGGTAGCGTATTTCTCAAGATTCTTGTTGGCATCACCCTCAAACTTCTCGATGATGCGACGGGTAATCAGCTCCATATCACTCTTTGAAGAAGTGAAGTTGATGAACGGACAACCGTATACCAATGGAGGACATGCAATACGCATATGGCACTCCTTCAAGCCTGCCTGGTCGAAAAGCACCTTCACATTGTCGCGAAGCTGGGTACCACGTACGATACTGTCATCGCAGAACAATACTCGCTTGCCCTTCAGCATCGCCTTGTTAGGAATCAGCTTCATCTTGGCTACCAGTGAACGCATGCTCTGGTTGCTAGGAGTAAAACTGCGAGGCCATGTAGGAGTATACTTGGCAATGCAGCGCTGGTAAGGCACACCCTTGCCGGCAGCATAACCCATCGCCATACCCGTACCCGAATCAGGAATACCGCTGCAGCAGTCTACCTCCACATCATCAGTCTTGGCGAGATTGAAACCGTTGGTAAAACGTGCCTCCTCTACATTCTTGCCCTCGTAGGTAGATGTAGGGAATCCGTAGTAAACCCAGAGGAAAGAGCAAACCTGCATCTTCTTGTTGGCAGGTCGGATCTGCTCCATGCCATCAGCTTTAATCTTCACGATTTCGCCTGGTCCTACCTCATATGCTGTTTCATAATCGAGATTAGGGAACGAGGTGGTTTCGCTGGAAGCCGCATAAGCACCTTCCTTCTTGCCGATGATGATTGGAGTACGTCCCCAACTGTCACGCGCACAGATGATGCCATCCTCGGTAAGGATCATCATGGTGCAGGAACCTTTGATGTGATGGAAAACGTTTTCGATACCTTCTCTGAAGGTTTTACCCTGAATAATGAGCAGAGCCACCAACTCAGTAGGATTGGTACTACCCGAAGACATCTCTGCAAAGTGCATGTTCTTTTCGAGCAGAAGCTGAGTAAGTTCATCCTTGTTTACTATCTTAGCTACAGTGCAAATGGCAAAGCGGCCAAGATGAGAGTTCATGATGAGTGGCTGGGCATCTGTATCGCTAATCACGCCGATGCCCGATGTAGCTCCTTCAAACTTGTTGAGTGTAGGTTCAAACTTCGTTCTGAAGTATGAACTTTCCAGATTGTGGATAGAGCGCACGAAGCCCTTCTCACTACTGTAGGTTGCCAAACCGCCCCGGCGTGTGCCGAGATGTGAGTTGTAATCTGTGCCGTAAAAGAGATCAGCGACACAGCTTTTCTTGGAAATAGTTCCGAAAATGCCTCCCATAAGAGTATAATTATATGTTATAATTTTGTAATATGGGTGCAAAGTTACGTAAAATTCTTGGGGTTGAATATATAGTTTTTGTTATTTTTTCCTACTTTTTTGTGACAAAACACCATGGCTCTCTTGCCCATGCCGGCGTTTATGGGTATCTTTGCAGCGTTAACAAATCTACACCTTATTATATTATATAGAATGATACGCATCCTAAACCGTACGAAACGCATCGTCACCACCATCGTCGCGACCGCAACATGGATTGCCGCCGCAGCCCAACCCAACATTATCTACGACAACGACGGCACCGAGCTGCTGCTGAACACCTACTGGAACGGCGCACCGCTCACGCTCGCCCACCTCGACTCGCTCACGAGTCTTGCCGCGGGCTCGCAGGTGGCCACCTACTCCATCTGCTCGGGCAGCGACTTCGTATGCTATCCCTCGCGCTACTGCCGCTACTACGGCGACGACCGCGGCCACATAGACCATGGCGGCAACACGGCGCTCTACAACAACATGCGCACCTGCTATGACAATCTGCTCCGCATCGAGGCCGAAGGAGGCGAGTTTATGCGGTCGTCGCTACAGCTGGCACAGCGTCACGGCATGGCGGCGATGATAGCCTACCGCATGAACGACCTCCACTTTGCCGACGCCGAAACAGACTGTCCCGTGATGTGGGCAGAATGGTGGCTCAAGCATTCCGAATACCGCGTCGGCGACCCCTCGCAGGGATGGCACAGTGCCGGCGCCTACGACTTTGCCCATCGCGCCGTGCGCAACCGCAAGGTGAGCATCATCGGCGAGCAACTCAGCCGCTACCGCGACGACATCGACTGGTATATGCTGGACTTCATGCGCTTCTTCTGCTACTTCAAGCGGGGCGAAGGCAAGCGCCACACGGCTGAGATGACCGATATGATGAGGCAGATAAGGCGTCGGGTGGACCGTGAGTCGTCACGCCGCAAGCAGCCGGGACGCATAAAGCTCGCCGTGAGGGTGGCGCCGTCGCTGGCAGAGAACCTGGAGAAGGGAATAGACCTGCGCGAGTGGCTCGAGGAAGGCCTGATAGACCTGGTGAGTGTGGGCACCCACACGCTGATAGACCCGGCTCAGCCCATAGCACGGATGCGCAGCGAGTTGGGCAATACGCTCAACACGCCCCTCTACGCCAGCAGCGACATGATGACCTACACCGAGAACGAGCCCGTCTCGGAGGGTATGATGCGCGGCTTCTGCTCGGCTGCCCTGGACCAGGGCGCCGACGGCATCTATCTCTTCAACTACTTCTTCAACAACTACGTGAGCGGCCACTACCAGCTGGAGCGCGGAGGGCAGGTATGCCGCACGGCGCACCCACGTATGCTCCACGAACTGGGTAGCCGGGAGGTGCTCGAGGGTCGCAACAAGACCTACTGGCTCTCGGACGGCAAACGGCAGTACGGGCTGCGCCCCAATACGCCACTGCCGCTCGCGCTCAAGGGCGGAGAGCGTCGCGACGTGACCATCTACGTGGGCGACCACATGGACTCTATCCGTCCGCGCGAGGTCATCGTCTTCTTCCGCACCCGCGGCGAGGCGCTGCTCAGCCTGAGCCTCAACGGCAAGCCCATGACTGCCACCCGCGCAGACTACCCGGCGCTCTACGACCGCTGTCGCAGACTGGCAGAGGGCGAGCACCAGTATGCCGTGACCATGCTTGCCGACGCCCTGCGCCACGGCGACAACACCATCACCATCACAGCCCCCGCCGGGAGCACTCCCGTCACGCTGAAACGCGTGGAACTCACCCTCAACTATGGCGACGTGGAGACCCACGGGTACTTCTAACCAGCCCCAAGCCATCACCTCCCATCCGAAGGTCACCCCCATCGCCACAGAAACCATCGCTGTCGGCGCCAAGATGATGAGAAAAGCCGCGAATACTGTTAAATATTCATAAATCTTCACCTTTGGGAGCGTGTCGATAATGGCTGATATAAAAATAATGTGTAATTTTGCACGCCGATTATTTCGGGGACACACTTAGAGTCCCCCGTGTGAGCGTGTTAATAGTGGCGCTTTTGGCCGAGCGTCATGGTTAGTGAATCGCCTGCACATCAAGAGAAATAAAAACGTTTTTTAGTAGTAAAAATTAAAATTAAAAATGAACACTTTAAGTTACAAGACTATTTCCGTTAACAAGGAAACAGCTACCAAGGAGTGGGTCGTTATCGACGCCACCGACCAGATTGTAGGTCGTCTTTGCTCAAAGGTTGCAAAGTTGCTCCGTGGTAAGTACAAGCCAAACTTCACTCCCCATGTGGACTGTGGAGACAACGTAATCATTATCAATGCCGCTAAGGTTCGCTTCACTGGTAAGAAGGAAACTGACAAGGTTTACACCCGCTATACCGGCTATCCCGGTGGTCAGCGCTTCAACACTCCTGCCGAGCTCCGTACTCGCAAGAACGGTGTCGACAAGATTGTTCGCCACGCTGTCAAGGGTATGCTCCCCAAGGGTCCTCTCGGTCGCGCACTGCTCGACAACCTCTATGTATATGAGGGCACAGAGCACAAGCACGAGGCTCAGAAGCCAAAGTCAATCGATATTAACCAGTATAAATAATAGGAACTAAAGATGGAAATGATTAATGCAATCGGTCGCCGCAAGAGCTCTGTAGCTCGTGTTTACCTCACCGAAGGTACCGGTAAGATCACAATCAACAAGAAAGATTTGAAAGATTTCTTCCCATCAGCTATCCTTCAGTATGTGGTTAAGCAGCCACTGAACCTTCTGGAAGTTGCTGAGAAGTATGATATAAAGGCCAACCTCGACGGTGGTGGTTTCACCGGCCAGAGCCAGGCTCTCCGCCTCGCTATCGCCCGTGCCCTCGTTAAGGTTAACGCCGAAGACAAGAAGGCTCTGAAGGACCAGGGTTTCCTCACTCGCGACTCTCGTGCTGTTGAGCGTAAGAAGCCAGGTCAGCCCAAGGCTCGTCGTCGCTTCCAGTTCAGTAAGCGTTAATATACTGAACCGTTTAGCATCTAAACCCATAAGACTTGCCTCTGCTGGCGATTACCTGTGGGTTGGTTCTAAGCAAAATAGAATTAAAAAAGAAAGTAAACAACTCAAAAAGAAAAAGCAATGTCAAGAACTAATTTTGACCAGTTACTCCAGGCAGGTTGCCACTTTGGCCACCTCCGTCGCAAGTGGAATCCCGCTATGGCTCCTTACATCTTCATGGAGCGCAATGGCATCCATATCATAGACCTCAACAAGACTGTTGCCAAGATCGACGAGGCAGCAGAGGCGCTGAAGGGTATCGCCAAGTCAGGCAAGAAAATCTTGTTTGTCGCTACTAAAAAACAGGCAAAGGACATCGTAGCCGAGAAGGCTGCATCAGTTAACATGCCTTACGTAATCGAGCGTTGGCCCGGTGGTATGCTTACCAACTTCCCAACCATCCGCAAGGCTGTTAAGAAAATGGCAAACATCGACAAGCTGATGAACGACGGTACATTCTCTAACCTCTCTAAGCGCGAGTTGCTGCAGGTAACCCGTCAGCGTGCCAAGCTGGAGAAGAACCTCGGTTCAATCTCTGATCTGACTCGTCTGCCCTCTGCCCTCTTCGTTATCGACGTAATGAAGGAGCACATCGCAGTGAAAGAGGCTCAGCGTCTGGGCATCCCAGTATTCGCTATCGTGGATACCAACTCTGACCCCAAGGCTGTAGACTACCTGATTCCTGCCAACGACGACGCCAAGGACTCTATCGAGGTTATACTGAATGCCTGCTGCGGTGCTATCGCAGAAGGTCTCGAGGAGCGCAAGGCTGAGAAGGCTGACGAGAAGGCTGCTGCCGAGCAGGCTGAGGAAGTGGCAGAGGCTAAGCCCCGCCGCACACGCAAGGCCCGCAAGGAAGAGGCTCCCGCCGCTGAGGCTGCTGCTACAGAGGCTCCCGCCGCTGAGTAATCAATAGAATCACAAAACCAAGTTTAAGAAATAACAATTATGGCTGTTACAATAGAAGATATCAAAAAGCTGCGCGCTATGACTGGCGCCGGTCTGGCTGATGTAAAGAACGCCCTGAACGAGGCTGAAGGCGATTTCGACAAGGCTAAGGAGCTCCTGCGTGAGCGTGGCCTCGCCATCGCTGCTAAGCGTTCAGACCGTGAGACATCAAATGGTTGCGTACTGGTTAAGAAGGTTGATGGCTTCGCCGCAATGGTTGCCGTGAAGTGTGAGACCGACTTCGTAGCTGCCGGTAAGGACTTCATCGCCCTCGTAGGCGAAATCCTCGACGCTGCTATCGCCGCACGCTGCACCAACCTCGACGAGGTTAAGGCGCTGAAGCTCGCCAATGGCGACGACGCTGCCACCGCCGTACAGCATCGCTCAGGTGTTACCGGTGAGAAGATGGAGCTCGATGGCTACAACTATCTCGTAGGTGACAACATCTCTGTATACGACCACATGGGCCGCCACACTCTGGCTACCATGGTACAGCTGGACAAGGACAACGAAGAGGCTGCTCACAAGGTAGCTATGCAGGTTGCAGCAATGAAGCCTGTAGCTCTCGACGAGGCTTCTGTTCCCCAGGCCGTTAAGGACGAGGAGCTCAAGGTGGCTATCCAGAAGACCAAGGAAGAGCAGGTAGAGAAGGCTGTAGTTGCCGCTATCAAGAAGGCTGGCATCAATCCTAACCTCGTAGACAGCGATGACCACATCGAGTCTAACATGAAGAAGGGATGGCTCACACAGGAGGAGGCTGACAAGGCCCGCGAAATCAAGCAGACCGTAGGCGCTGAGAAGGCTGCCAACCTGAACGAGCAGATGATTCAGAACATTGCCAAGGGCCGCATGGCCAAGTTCTTCAAGGAGAACTGTCTGGTAGACCAGGAGTTCCAGTTCGCCGACGAGGATGGCAAGATTTCAGTTAAGGACTGGCTGAAGAAGCAGGGCGATCTCAACATCGTTGCTTACAAGCGCTTCACCCTCCTGGCTGACTAATTTTCGATATAGTTAAAATCGAAATAATAATAAGGACTGTACCCCTTTCGAGGGATGCAGTCCTTTTTTAGTGCATGGCAGTGGCGGGGGCAGCCGGGTGCAGCGTCGCGACGGCAGGCGTGGCCAGGGCTATTTTGCCCTGCACCAATGATTTTACCGGTTTTTGCGCAAGCACTATCAGAATAATTGTGTAACTTTGTGTATCAATAACAAGCAATCACCTATGAACCCATCTACCCGCCCGTCAAGGACAGGCCACCACAAGGAGAAATAAAAACCTATATAACAATGAAACGTATATCCACACTGCTGTGCATGCTGCTCTGTCTGACAGCCTTATTTGCACAGAGGGCCGACAACTATCCGCCCACCAAGAACGCCCAGGTCAAGCTGAGCGAAACCAATCTGCCCATCGTCTTCATCGACGTAAACGGCAAGATGATACTCCGCGAAGAGCGTATCACCGCAAAAATCAAAATCATAGACAACGGCACGGGCAAGACCAACTATGCCGACCTCGCAGCCCACCCCGACCAGAAGGTGGACTATGAGGGATATATCAGCCTGAAATATCGTGGCAACTCGTCGTTCAACTCGTCTGACAAGAAGCCCTACGGCTTCAAGACCATCGCCAAACCGCTGGAAGAAGGCGGCAAGAAGGTGAAGGTGAGCCTGCTGGGACTGGGCAAAGACAACGACTGGGCGCTGTTGGCGCCTTTCTCTGACAAGTCGATGATACGCGACGTGCTCACCTTCGAGCTGGGGCGTCCCTACTTTGACTGGGTGCCCAGCTCGCGCCATGTCGAGGTAGTAGTCGACGGCAAATACTACGGCATCTACATCCTCACAGAGCGACCGGGCAAGGGCAAGAACCGTCTGAACCTGCATGACCCCGGCGAGGACGGAGGCGACCTGACAGGCGACTGGCGCGTGGAGATAGACCGCGACGACGAAGACCACTACTACCGCTCCAAGTATCACCCCTATGGCCGCTACGGTACGGTGGACAATACCAAATACATCACCTACCAATACGACGACCCTGAGTATGAGGACTTTGCCGACCTGCCCGCCGGTACGGAGAAGGCCATTCAAAAGTCGATAGACGACATGGAAGACTGCTTTGCCGGCGACAACTACAAAGACCCCGTCAACGGCTATCGGAAGTATATCGACGTAACCTCGTTTATCGACTATATGCTCTCGACCGAGTTCACGTTCAACGTGGACGGCTACCGTCTGAGTTCGCACATGTACAAGTACAGCGAGACGCGCGCCAAGAACGAGGGGCTCGACAGCCGCTGGAAGTGTACGCTCTGGGACTTCAACATCGCTCTGGGCAACGCCGACTACTACAAGGGCTCGCGTACCGACCTGTGGCAGTACGACATGAACAGCCGCGAGACCGACAACCAGCTGGTGCCATTCTGGTGGAAGAGGCTCATAGACGACCCTGCCTATCAGACCGACCTGAAGGCCCGCTGGGCGGAGTATCGCGAGGGGCAGTATGCCGACAACCGCATCGAAGCCAAGATAGACTCGCTCGCCACGCTGCTTACCTCGGGAGGCGCGATGGAGCGCAACGAGGCAGCCTGGGGCATGTTTGGCAGATATGTATGGCCCAACGCCTATGTGGGCTACAGCTTCAACGACGAGATAAGCTACCTGAAGCGATGGATAAAGAGCCGTCTGACATTCATGGACAAGAAACTGCTGCCGCAGGAGAAGACAGACATACGGCCCGTGACGGTGGCGTCGGGATATAATGCCGACGTGGTGGTCGAGGCGCTGCCCGCAAGCAGCCATGCCGACAATGCCGGCGACGGTGCCGACAACACCTTCTACTCTGCCGGACTCAAGGCGTCGGGCGGACTGCCTACAGACGGCATCGTCAACGCCCCATCGGGAGCCAACTTCCAGTTAGGCGACTATGCCGCCAGCAACGCCCTCGTCATCAAGACGGGCGAAGGGGGCGACCTCATCTTCAGCGCGCCCATAACGACCAGCCAGCTCTACATCCTCGCCACAAGCGGTGACGGCAGCAGCGACCTGACGGCTACCCCACTCTACAGCGACGGCAGCCAGGGCGAGGGCGTCGCGCTCACTGTGGCAGACTGGTCGGTAAAGAGTCTGTCGGGCGAAGAGGCCATCAGCGGACTGAGCCGCATCAACAAGCGCACGGACACCTACAGCCAGAGCTTCGCCTTCTGTCTCTTTGACCACGCCATCGACACCGACAAGAGTCGCAAGCTCAGAGGCGTGCGTCTCACCAGTACCCGCGGAGGTCGCGCCCTGGTGATGGGTGTGGCCTACAAGGTGGTGCAGACCGTGGGCATCGACAGCCCCGCCACTGGAGAGCTCAAGGCGGTGGGTTACTACACGCCCAACGGAGTGCGCATAGCACGCCCAGGCAGCGGCATCACCATCGTCAAATACAGCGACGGCAGCGTGAAGAAGATTGTGGCTGGACACAACCGCAACAACTAATAAGAATATGTTTATAGTAATCGCATTTATATTTCTCGGCATCGGCTTGGGCTACACCGTACGCACAAAACTGGCGGAACAGGTCGGCGCCAAGGCGGTGGGCACCTGGACAGCCAGGGTCACGACATGGTTGATATGGCTCCTGCTCTTTATGCTGGGAGCCGAGGTGGGCGGCAACGAGCAGATAATCGCCGCCCTGCCCACCCTGGGTGTAGAGGCTCTGCTGCTGGCAGTTTGCAGCGTATTGGGCTGCTGCGTGCTGGCTTGGGCGCTGTGGAAGAGCGTGAAAGGAGGCGGCGCATGAAGGGCAGTCTGATTGTGGTGGGCTTCTTCGTCCTCGGCCTCGTGGCGGGTCGCATGGACACGCTGCCCGCATGGATGGCAGAAGGCGGACTGAGTTTTGTGGCGCTGTGCGGACTGCTGCTCTGTGTGGGTATGAGCATTGGCCTCAACCCCGATATGAAGAGCGATTTCAAGAGTCTCAATCCGAGGTTGGCGCTCCTGCCCATAGCCACTATCCTGGGCTCGTGGGTGGGCGCGATGGTGGCTTTCGTCATCATGAAAGGCGGCGACGGGAGCATCATCCAGCCCCGTGGACTCACAGACTGCCTGGCCATAGACAGCGGTTTTGCCTACTACTCGCTGTCAAGTATCTTCATCACCGAATATCGCGGTGCCGAGCTGGGTACCATCGCCCTGCTGACCAATATCATCCGCGAGATGATTACGCTGCTGATGACGCCACTGATGGCGAAGTGGTTTGGGCCGCTGGCGCCGATATCCTCGGGTGGCGCCACGACGATGGACACCACGCTGCCCATCATCACCCAGACGATAGGCCAGCGCTATGTGGCGCTGAGCATCTTCCACGGCTTTGCCACCGACTTCTCCGTGCCCCTCCTCGTAACCATGTGGTGCATGCTGGGGGCTTGAGGTTGGGAGACTATGGCTGAGATGGCGCCAGGCTGAGTGGCTGGCGCTATGGATGAGAATAAAATAAAAATCAATGAATTTGCCGATGATATGATTACACGTTGTTATCTTGAAACGACAGATGTCTGCAACCTCAACTGCGTCTTCTGCCCCAAGACCACGCGTCCAAAGCGCACGATGACGCTTGAGGAGTTTGACCTGCTGATCAGCAGGCTCGCAGGTAGGGTCAAGTTTCTGTATTTCCACCTCATGGGCGAACCTTTCCTTCATCCCCATCTGCCCCAATTTGTGGAGATGGCTCGGCAGAAAGGGTTTATCCCGGTGATTACCACCAACGGCACGCTGCTGTCGAAGCGGGAGGATATGCTCGAAGCGCTGCCCCATAAGCTGCAGATTTCCCTGCACTCGCACGAGGGCAACGGCAAGGAGGACCTCGAGCAGTATATCGACGAGGTGATGACCTTCGCCAAAGAGGCAGCCCGTCGAGGGTGCATCATCGTGCTGCGGCTGTGGAACGAAGGTGGCCACAACAGCATGAACGAAGAGATTATCCATCTGATAGCCAACCACCAACCTCGCCCGTGGGTCGAGCGAAACGATGGCTGGCGACTGGCAGAGAACCTGTATATCGAGAGCGACAACATGTTTGAATGGCCTGACCTCCAGCACGAATCCTACGCCGGCGAAGAGGTGTTCTGCTATGCTCTCCGCAACCAGATTGGCGTACTCGTCGACGGCACCGTGGTCCCCTGCTGCCTGGACCATAACGGCGACATGGACTTGGGCAACCTTTACACCCAGAGTCTGGAGGAAATCCTCGCGTCGCCGCGCGCCCACGCCATCTATCAAGGCTTCACCAACCATACCGCCACCGAGCCCCTATGCCAGCGCTGCGGCTACTCCGCCGTGTCAAAGAGGTTTAGGAAGTAGAGGTGGTGGAGGGGTGGCTGAGTTGGTGACGGTGCGAGGCTTTCATAGAATTCTGTCCTGACAAATTCGACAACATTGCGTTCGGCGTTGTACGTTTTGACAAACATGGCAATGTGGAGACCTTATTCGATTAAACGAGTGAAATGCCAGATCCACACGCAAGCCCACAAACCTTTTGTAAGCATCTGTAAATCAAAAAAACTATAGCGTTAAACGTAAAGAATACAACAAAGTTCCCATTATATGCAAGAAAACATTCCTACGTGGTTTTCAAAGAAATACGAATGGTCAACTACAAATGCGGGACCAACACCCATCAAATGCGCTACTGGCTATTTTAATGACAGTAATTTTCTTTAAAACTTGTTTATTCAAAAAATAACAATTAAATTTGCAATAAAGATTAACTAAAAAAAGTAAAACTATGACAGATACTCCTTCATACAATGGTATCGGTTCTCGTTCAAAGACCGTACTAAGAACAACTCGTTTTGAGACAGAAAACAGAGTAACGACACAACGTCCAGTACCAT
>OQVT01002097.1_pt1 | contig 12806 bp, 9 predicted proteins | sample 1691561 | NCBI WGS metagenome assembly OQVT01 (sample SAMN03418260, study PRJEB22391) | human gut metagenome | biome: human-gut; feature: organic feature; material: feces | host: Homo sapiens | place: Tanzania | collected 2013-01 | reverse complement strand
TTCACTTTTTTAACACAAGCAAACCCATCACTTAGGTGATCTACAATCATTCCATAGTCTGATAAAAGTGTCATCGCAATTTCTGCATTCTTTTTTACACCTTCTTATTCTGCCATTTAGCCTTCTTGAAATAGATAATACTTGCGGTAAGCATCAGTCCGTAATAAACTATTTCGGTAGTGAAACAGATGGAAACCGGAGCACGGAATACCCATGCCACCATTATTATATATATGGCATAGAATGCTAATGTGGCTCCTTCTACTACTAACGCCGCTTGTGTGTTTCCAGTACCTGAGATACCGTTAAGGTAGATATTTGCCACCGCACTGACAAGTACGGCTATACATATTACATAAAGAGCCGACATAGATTCAGTAATCAACGCCTCTTCGCCTGTATAAATAGAAAGCAATGCGCGCGGAAATATCAGGCACAGCAATACGCACCCTAACATTATGCCGAACGACATGCGCGATACCTTGGCCAACAGCTTCATAACGAACTGCGTACCGCCCGAACCGATAAGGTTGCTAACCAACGTATTGGCAGCAGTTTGAAGTGCCTGAACCGGGATAAGCAGAACGATATAAACGCTACGTACTATATTCGCCACTGCCAACGCACGCTCGCCATGACGCTCAAGGGCAATAAAGAATACAAACCATACGCCGAACGACAGGAAATACTGAAGCATGGTGAAGCACGAAATGCGAAGTATACGTATAACCATGTTCCAATCGAACTGTCCGAAGCGGTTAAGACCGTACTTCTTCAAATCGACCGCATAATAAGTATAGAGCACGAAGAACAACAATGACGACGCTTCGGCTATTACCGATGCCAATGCGGCACCAGCCACTCCCATCTGCGGAAATCCCAATTCGCCAAACACCAATGCATAATCCAAGAACACATTGACCGCAGCCATAACCAGCGCATTCAGCGTAAGTACCTTAGTGCGAGTAATACCTATATATAGACTGCGGAACATCACGTTGATAAAGGCGAACAGGAATCCCCACATACGCCAACGGAAAAATTCGCACGACGCATCGTACACGGCATCCGATGACACGAGCCAACGCATCAATGCCGGATACGCAAAGTAAGTTACCGCAAGCAACGCTACCGCCATAATCATACTGAACGCCGAGCCTTGCCACATGATAGGACCAATCTTACGATACTCTCCCTCGCCATTGCGTCGGGATATCATAATCTGAGACCCGACACTGAAACCGAACGCCAGCGTAAATAAGCAGATGTAAAGCAAACCGCCCATGGCAGAGCCGCCGAGAGCCACCTCGCTAAGGTGTCCCAAGAACGCGGTGTCGGTAACATTGACTATATTCTGAGCCAACAACCCCAAGAAGATGGGATAGCTCACGTTAATAATTTCCTTATTGGTGTACATGGTTGTATAGTGAAAAATAGAATAGTTTTGCAAAAACTATGCAAAGATAGTGCAATTCAAGCGCACTATAAAAACACTACCGATAAAAAATATATAATACGCCTAAATCTCCTATCAGAAACGTTTTTTCTGATTTCAAACCATCAAAAGCCCATTTACACCGCACTTATCAAAAGCATTAATCTTCGAATTACGAACAGTTCAAAAGATACAATTCCACCTGAAACTATTTCCAAAGACTGATTTTATAAAGAAATTTGCACATTTTCTGCACAAACTATTTGTCGGTGTGCAAAATAACACTACCTTTGCGCCCGAATTTACAAAAAACGAATAATTAATGAAAAAATTACTCCTGATTGGTGCAGCGACACTGATTGTTTCAAACTCAACTTTCGCAGGCGATTACCTGACAAACACAAACCAACACGCAGCATATTTGAGAATGGTAGCACGAGGTGCTGCTATCGACGTAGACGGTGTATATAGCAACCCTGCCGGACTTGCATTCCTGCCTAAAGACGGAATTTATCTGGGACTTACTATTCAAAGCGCATATCAGACACGCGACATCAACGCGAACAGCGCATTATGGACAATGGACGGAAAAGAAACCAACCGCGAATATAAGGGTAAGGCTTCTGCTCCTATCATTCCTTCTTTCCACGCAGCATATAAGAAAGGTGACTGGACCATTTCAGGAGGATTTGCAGTAGTAGGTGGTGGTGGTAAAGCATCGTTCGACCAAGGTTTGCCTATGTTCGACGCTGCAGCTATCGGATTGGTAACACAAGCTACAGCCGGACTTCGCCAGAACTTTGGCTACGCCATGACTCCCGACAAATACAATATACAGACAGCCATGGAAGGACGTCAGTTTATTTACGGAATCCAGCTTGGACTTACTTATAAGATAACAGAGCACGTTTCTTTCTTTGCCGGAGCACGCATGAACTACTTCAGCGGAGGTTACAACGGCTTCTTGAAACTCGCCCTCAACCAAAACACTGCTACCGAACTGGGTACAGCTATTATAGGCAAATATATGGCAGCCGGAATGACAAAAGAACAGGCTACAGCTCAGGCACAAGGAATTATGCAGCCTATGCAACAGCAGTTGGAACAGACTAAAATCGAACTCGACTGCGACCAGACCGGATGGGGATTGACTCCTATCGTAGGTTTCGACGCTAAATTCGGTCGTCTTAACTTGGCTACAAAATATGAGTTCAGAGCTAACATGAACATCGAAAACGATACTCGTACTTTGGAGTACCCAGAAGCAGCAAAAGCATATATGGCTCCGTTTGAAAACGGTGTGAATACTCCGAGCGATATCCCGTCAATGCTTACAGCAGCCGCTCAATACGAAATATTGCCAACACTGCGAGCAGCGGTAGAATACCACTTCTTCGACGATAAGAGAGCAGGTATGGCAAACGGCAAGCAGAAGAAACTGAAACGCGGCACTCACGAATACCTTGGTGGTTTGGAATGGGACGCAACAAACCAGCTTACACTGAGTGGCGGTTTCCAAAAAACAAGCTACGGACTTAGCGATGAGTTCCAGGGCGATACCAGCTTCTACTGTAGTTCATACTCATTAGGTTTCGGAGCACGCATTCACTTCAGCGAACGCCTCAACCTTGATGTAGCTTACTTCTGGACTAACTATAAAGACTACGAAAAAGCAGGAGTACGTACTTCTACCCTTACAGCTATGCAGTTGCCCGCAACAAACGATAAGGACGTATACAGCCGTAGCAACAAAGTATTCGGTGTGAGTCTTAACTACAACTTCTAAGATACAAATATCTCCCAACCTTTTTTCACAAGCCTCTGCTTCAACCCACCACGGTTTAAGCAGAGGCTTCTTTATTTTGCTTCGTACAGATTACACTTTAGCACATCTACACCTATATATACTACATTTAGCGCAATCTGTGACAAGGCAAACAACAAATCGCCACAAAATAATCGGCATTAAAACTTTGCCATCGCATTTTTTTCTTAACTTTGCGCTGCATCTAAAAAAGGAATCAATAACAACTTTAAACAAAAATATTGAGATTATGATGACAATTGACAAATTTAACTTTGCCGGCAAAAAGGCAATCGTCCGCGTAGACTTCAATGTACCTTTGGACGAAAATGGTAAAATCACTGACGACACCCGTATTCGCGGTGCCCTGCCTACTTTGAAAAAGATCCTTGCCGATGGCGGTGCTCTTATTATCATGTCGCACATGGGTAAACCTAAAGGCAAAGTCAATGCTAAATATTCTCTGAGCCAGATTGTAGACGCTGTTTCTGCAGCTCTTGGCACTCCTGTTAAATTCGCTCCCGACTGTGCTAAAGCTCAGGACGAAGCTGCTGCTCTGAAAGCAGGCGAAGTTTTGTTGCTCGAAAACCTTCGTTTCTATCCTGAAGAAGAAGGTAAGCCAGTAGGTATCGAAAAAGAAGATCCTGCTTACGAAGCAGCTAAGAAAGAAATGAAGGCTCGTCAGAAAGATTTCGCTAAGACTTTGGCTTCATACGCTGACTGCTATGTAATGGACGCATTCGGTACTGCTCACCGTAAACACGCTTCTACAGCTGTTATCGCTGACTACTTCGACGCTGACCACAAGATGTTGGGCTACTTGATGGAAAAAGAAGTTAAGGCTGTTGACAACGTATTGAAAGACATCAAACGTCCGTTCACTGCTATCATGGGTGGTTCTAAGGTTTCTACTAAGATTGGTATCATCGAAAACTTGATGGACAAAGTAGACAACTTGATTCTTTGCGGTGGTATGGCATTTACTTTCGCTAAAGCTCAGGGTGGACACATCGGTACTTCTTTGGTAGAAGATGACAAATTGGATTTGGCTCTCGAAATCATCGCTAAGGCTAAGGCTAAAGGTGTAAACTTGGTTTTGGGTACTGACTGTATCGCAGCTGACAGCTTCTCTAACGACGCTAAGACTCAGGTTGCTGACAACAATAACATTCCTGAAGGCTGGATGGGTCTTGATGCAGGACCTAAGTCTCGCGAAAACTTCCGTAACGCTATCATCGGTGCTAAGACTATCCTTTGGAACGGTCCTGCTGGTGTATTTGAATTCCCTAACTTCGAAGGTGGTTCAAGAGCTATCGCTGAAGCAATCGCTGAAGCTACTGCTAACGGTGCATTCTCATTGATTGGTGGTGGTGACTCTGTAGCTTGTATCAACAAGTTCGGTATGGCTGACAAGGTTTCTTACATCTCTACTGGTGGTGGTGCTTTGCTCGAAGCTATCGAAGGTAAAGTTCTTCCGGGTGTAGCTGCTATCTGTGGCGAATAATCTGAAGACACATATATAATATATAGGAAAAGCGAGTCGTTATGGCTCGCTTTTTTTGTTTCAATCACCTAATCTTGAAATGCATTTCTTTAATGAGTCTATCCAGTAGGGTACTTCTATGCCGAAGGTGGTTTTTATCTTTCGCTTGTCGAGCACGGAGAAGTGCGGACGCTTTACGGGACTGGGAAACTCGCTGCTGTAGCATGGATGAATATCGCAGGTGTTTCCGCTTAATGTGCATATCACTTTGGCGAAATCGTACCAAGAACATACTCCTTCATTGCTGAAATGATAGATTCCTTGTTTATCTAACTGATTTGTTTCGATAATGTGATAAATTACTGCCGCAAGATCTGCCGCATAGGTAGGCGTACCAACTTGGTCGAACACTACTTTTAGTGTGTCTTTGGTAGCGGTAAGCGTACGCATTGTCTTTACGAAGTTCTTGCCGAAAGGTGAATATAGCCATGCAGTACGTATAATGATATAATCGCATCCCGACTTCTGCACGCTCTGCTCGCCTGCTAACTTGGTACGACCATATACTCCCAAAGGATTAGTTGCCCAATCTTCTTGGCAAGGTACGTTTCTATCGCCTTGAAAAACGTAATCGGTAGAGATGTGAATCAGCGTGGCTCCGGCTTCTTTTGCAGCTACCGCAAGATTACCTGCCGCCGTATTATTCAGCAAATCGGCCATCGCATAATCGGTTTCCGCTTTATCTACATTGGTATAGGCAGCGCAATTCACTATCACATCTATCTTTTCCTGTCGCACCATTTCACGAATAGCGTCAAGGCTGGTGATATCAAGTTTAATATATCCGTCGGCTACATCGGTAAATATAAACCGGTGCTCACTGCCTTTCGATACCAACTGCATCTCATTGCCAAGCTGTCCGTTGGCTCCCGTCACTAATATATTCATAGGCTTTCTATTACATTTACAACAAAACAGGTACAAAGGTAACAGATTAACGGATAACCTATCACTCTTTGTACCTGAAAAAACAATCAATCAAATTAAAGCGCTATATCTTGCTGAAGGCGGATGTCATCCGACGATGCTCCTACCATTACTTTAAATAATCCCGGCTCTACAACCTGACGATACTGTGCATTGACCAAAGCGAAGTCTGCCTCATCGAGCGTGAAGGTTACTTTCTTCTCCTCACCGGGCTGCAAGTAGAAGCGTGCGAAATGCTTCAACTGCATTAGAGGCTGAACTACCGATGCGTATTCATCGTGCAGATAGAGCTGAGATACTTCCTCTCCTCCTCTGCTGCCGGTGTTCTTTACGAGGAACGATACTTCATACTTCTTATCCGACACACGTTTTATATTCAAGCCTGAGTATTTAAACGAGGTGTAGCTAAGTCCGTAGCCGAATGCGTAAAGCGGACGTGCTGATTCTTCCACGTAATCGTGATTAAGCGGAGCTTTCTTGTTGTAATAGATTGGAATCTGTCCCAAAGAACGTGGAACCGTCATCGGAAGACGTCCCGCAGGATTATAGTCACCGAAGAGCACATCGGCTATGGCCATGCCGCCTTGCTGACCCGGATAGAAAGCGGTTAGCAACGCATCAGCGTTTTCGGAAGCCCACAGTTTATCAAGCGGACGACCTTCTATATAGACTACCACCAACGGTTTTCCGGTTGCTTTCAATGCTCTGAGCAACTCGTTCTGCTTGCCAAGAAGAGTCAGCGTAGCACGATCGAATCCCTCGCCGCTTTCCATATCACTAACTACCGACTTGTCGGCTACAGCCGCTCCGGTCTCCTTGTAAGTTGTCTTGAAGTCGCGTGCGCTCGAACCGCCTACCACGGCTATCACAACATCAGAACGACAGGCGGCTTCTACAGCCTTGTCTATATCAGTATTCGTTGTGTCGCGAACGGCACAGCCTTTAACATACTCTACAGCATTAGCCGGAAGTTTAGAAAGAACACCGTCGAGCACAGTCTTTATGTTGCTGTCTTCCTGCGGAGCAGTGTAATCGCCCAACATGTTATAACGGTTATCGGCGTTAGGACCTACAACGGCTACACGTTTCACTTTCTTCGCGTCGAGAGGCAATACATTATTATTCTTCAGAAGCACTATTCCGCTCTGCGCCACACGACGAGCGAGATTCACGTTTTCGGCACTGCGTACCTCCTTGGCTGCGACTTCAGGATTGACATACGGATTTTCGAACAAGCCCATCTCGAACTTCAGTCGCAATACACGGGCTACAGCCGAATCGACTACAGCCACCGAAATCTTGCCATCCTTCAGCGCATCGCGCAGATTCATATATGCATCACCGCCCAAATCGACATCAACGCCTGCCTTGGCAGCCAGCAATGCAGCCTCAGCGTTAGACGAAGCTACCATGTGATTACCGTGAATGCCCTCGATACTGTATAAGTCGGACACCACGAAACCACGGAAACCCCAGTCGCCACGCAATATATTATGATACAACTCCGGATTGGCAGTACAAGGCACACCGTCTATAGAGTTATACGAAGTCATGACCGACAACGCACCGGCATCTATCGCCTTACGGAAAGGAGGAAGAAAGTTCTGAATCATATCGCGCTTGGTGACAACAGAATAGTTTCCGTTCTGTCCACCTTCGGGCACGGCATACGCTATGAAATGCTTCAGCGTGGCTATCGTGGCGAAAGGCTTGTCAAGCTTACCGCCTCCCAATCCGCGTACTTCTGCAGCACCAAGCGTACCGCTCAACACCGGATCTTCACCGAACGTCTCCTCCACTCGGCTCCAGCGAGGGTCGCGGGTAAGATCGAGCACCGGACCATAGCTGATATGTCCACCCTGCAGACGCACTTCCTTACCGATTACACGGCCCACTTCCTCAAGCAAAGCTTCAGACCATGTAGCCGCCAGCCCTATACCCGTAGGGAACACTGTAGTGCCGATAGCCATATGACCGTGAGGAGCCTCTTCAGCCAAGAACATCGGGATGCCCAAGCGGGTGTTCTCAATGACATACTTCTGCAATGCGTTTCCGGCCTTGGCAGCCTTCTCAGGATTCAATCCATTGTCCAGCGTCTTCTTCGTCCACGGGTCGGCACGATACACAGCCCACAGCATACCTGCGTTACGCTCGCTTATCAGTTGCTTGAACTTCTCGGAAGGAACCACGTCCTTACCTTTTATAGTATACATCTCCCATCCAAGAGGACAAAGCAACTGACCAACCTTTTCCTCTGCCGTCATGCGAGAGAGCAAATCGTCTACACGAGTCTGTACGGGCAACTTCGGATTCTTATAAGGAAGCTGCTTGGGCTGAGCCTGTGCACACATTGCCGCTGCCATAAGAAGCAATGATAACTTATACTTTTTATGTAACATCATGATTTATAAAATTATAAAAGCCTGCCGCCTTTAGGCTGCTTTATGCGGCAACACCATTGGCGACAGGCCATCTTTAGCGATTAAAAAGAATCTGCCTATCTCTATATCTTAGAATGGACATTTCTGATTGTCAACGTAGGTAACGTTTCCATACGGAACGGCATTATATCCGTGACCTGTCATATCGAGCACTGTACCATCATCCTGAGTCTCGCCATTGAAACGCCAGTAAGCAACCAAACCATCGCTTGTAGGATCTACGTAGCAAACGCCATCCTCAATCTCGGCTGATGTACGAGCCTTATTCCAGACACGGCACTCGCTTACATAACCGTTAAAGAAACGCTGATGTCCTACAGAACGACCGATAGCGAATGTATCATCCCAAGAATGACCATCGTATGCCATACTCAAGTTGATAGTACCACCGTTCTTTGTTTCTACAAACTGAATCTGCTCTCCATCCAAGTAAACACGCAGATACTGACCATCGTAAACAGCAGCGAAGTGATACCAACGGTCGGTTTCGAAATCTTTGTCAGCCCATGCTTCATAGTGGTCTTTCTTATCAGGATGAGAAGCAGTACCGATAGATGCTTTAGCCAACTGCAATCTGTTACCCGGCTTTCCGGCACCATCACCAAAACGGAAGAGGAAGTTTTCCTCACATCCGCAAAGCGAAGCGATACCTCTGTTTCCAGGGAAACTCTTAGGATAAACTTTCATTTCAAGAGTCATTTGCTGCAAAGCTTTTACCGGACTGTCTTCTCCACCGAATGAAGGAATATCGAAACTTTGGCTACCGCTCAAGTAAGCAGCCTTGATATTGACAACCTTAGTCAGCATTACGTATGCAGTGCGCGATGACTCCATCACTTTAAAATCACCATCCGATACTGAAGTAATAGATACCGGCAAGCAATAAGATACTCCTTCCTGCAATTGTTCAGAATCGGCAGTTACCTTGATTTGTGTAGACTGGTTCTTTCCTGTAGCAATCATTACATCGCTGGCATCAATGCTATAACTTCCCTCGGGCGGCATTTGGCAATTACGTCCGGTAGAAGCGTTGAATGATTCAAGCAACGACGGAGATACTTGTACCCCTACTTTAACATCAGACTTCATTCTGTCTGTAGCAGTAACGGTAAGTCCCAAAGTAGATTGACCTTCTACCAAGAATTTCACTGTAGGAGAAGTCAGAGTGCCTGTCATATAGACAGCATCACTATAATTAGGTTCTTTCTGACAGCCAGTTGCCATAAACAACAGGGCTGCAAGAGATAATAAAATATATTAAGAATATAGGTAAAAAAGCTACTATACCTAAGAAAATCTTGGAGCATTTTATATCTCACGGACATTCCACTATCCCGGAAATATCTAAGAGTATAGGAGTAAGTCTCCCAACCACGACAAGCGCCTTGAATGAGATGATGACAGTGGGAATAGTCAAAGAATTCGGAAAGAAGGAAACTGCCATGGGGCGCATCCCAATGCTTTACGGTTTGAAGCCTAAGGCAGGTTACTTTATAGGTGCCAATCCGGAAATGGACAGTCTGGCACTTTCTGCAAGTGATTTCTGCGGCAACCAGATAGTGGAAAAGACAAAAATTCCCTACTGTTACGAAAACACTCCGGAGAATCTGGAAAAACTCGGAAGCATCATCAATGATTTCATAGACAGTCTTCCTATCAAGAAAGAGGAGATACTGAATGTCTGTGTCAATGTAGCAGAACGCGTTAATCCTTTTGAAGGAACGGCATACAATATGTTTACATTTACCGAAAAACCTTTGGCAACGGAAATATCAGAAATGATTAATTTACCGGTTTGCATCGAAAACGACACCAGAAGCATGACCTATGCAGAATACATCAAAGGCTGCAGTAAAGGAATGAAAGACATTATCTTTGTGAATGTGTGCTGGGGTCTCGGAATCGGAATCATCATAGACGGTAAACTCTATTATGGAAAGTCTGGATATTCCGGTGAATTTGGACATACACCTGGCTACAATAACAACATCATCTGCCACTGTGGAAAAATCGGTTGCATAGAAACTGAAACTTCTGGCAGAGCACTGAAAAGAAAATTGACCGAAGCACTTCTGGAAGGAAAACAATCCATACTTTCAGACAAGGTGGTAAACAGAAAAGAAGAGTTAAACTTACAAGATATTCTGGACGCCATCGCAAAAGAAGATGTGCTTAGCTTAGTTATCCTGCAACATGTTGCAGATGAACTGGGAAAACAACTGGCAGGAATCATCAACGTCTTCAACCCGGAAATGCTGGTCATCGGAGGCGAAATGTCGGCTACAGGAGATTATCTGACATTGCCTATCAGAATGGGCATCAAGAGATTCTCTCTCAACGTCATGAACGAGGATTCTAAGATTGTAACCTCCGAACTGAAAGGTCAAGCGGGCGTAGTGGGAGCCTGTCTCATGGCAAGATACAGATTGCTCTATGCTTAACAAATACCTCTCTCTAACTGACAACTATATATACACGACGAACAAAAATCAACAAAAACCTGATCAAATATAAATCTATCTCTCTATATATAATAAAGTATGAGAAGATACATTGTGTACGAGAAAATAGAGAAAAAAAATAACTTAAACCGAAACAACATGAGAAAAGGCTTTCTGATTGCCATGATGTTGGGAATCTCAACACTGGCAATTTCGGCACAAAAGACATCCAAGTCACTGGAGCCTGTGCAACCAACTCCTACCGCCAAACAGGTGGAATGGCAGAAAATGGAAACATATGCTTTCATCCACTTTGGATTGAACACTTTCAATGACAAAGAATGGGGATACGGAAACTCGGATGTAAAAACCTTCAATCCCAAGAAATTGGACTGCGAGCAATGGGCAAGAACACTTGCTGCTGCAGGTATGAAAGGGGTCATCATCACAGCAAAGCACCATGATGGCTTCTGCCTTTGGCCAACCCATACGACAGATTACTGCATCCGAAACACTCCTTATAAGAATGGTGAAGGTGATGTCGTGGGAGAACTTTCCAAAGCTTGCCAAAAATATGGATTGAAGTTCGGCATATACCTCTCACCTTGGGACAGAAATCAGGCCAGTTACGGCTCACCATATTACCTGAAACTCTACCAGCGCCAACTCAAGGAACTGCTGAGCAACTATGGTGAACTCTTCGAAATATGGTTTGATGGAGCCAACGGAGGAGATGGATGGTATGGAGGAGCAGAGGAAAAACGAACCATCGACAGAAAGCACTACTACGACTTTCCTAAAATCTTCCAGATTGTAGATAGTCTCCAACCAAATGCCACTATTTTCGGTGATGGCGGACCTGGGTGCAGATGGGTAGGAAACGAAAACGGATTTGCAGGTGAAACCTGCTGGTCTATGATTCCTTCCAATACCGTATATCCGGGCTATAAAAACTACAAGCAACTGCAATTCGGCTGGGAAAATGGTGATCAATGGACCCCCGCAGAATGTGATGTATCCATCCGACCAGGATGGTTCTATCACGAGACTGAGGACAGTAAGGTCAAAACCGTTGACCAGTTATGCGATCTTTATTATAGAAGTGTAGGGCACAATGCCACATTCTTGCTTAATTTTCCGGTAAATAAAGATGGGCTCATTCATCCTATTGACTCAGCCAATGCAGTCAACTTCCACAAGAAGATACAGCAAGAATTGTCCAACAATGTCTTGAAAGGCATCACTCCTAAAACGGATAGCCAACAAGGCAAAAACATTGGCAAAAATATGACCGACGGGAAATACGACACGTTCTGGGCATCGAAAACGGTCAAAGGAGCAAGCATCGAATTCCGTCTGGGCAAGACACAAGAAATCTCTCGCCTTATGCTTCAGGAATACATCCCATTGGGACAACGGGTAAAAGCCTTCACTGTCTATTATCTCCAAGACAAGAACTGGGTGAAACTCAATCAGAAGGAAGAGACAACGACAATCGGCTACAAGCGCATTCTCAGATTTGACAAGATCAAAACCAATGGTCTTCGCATCGTATTCGATGATGCCCGAGGTTGCCCTTGCATCAATAATATTGCTGCCTACTAAGCAGATAGAAATATCTGTCAGGCAGATATAAAGCAAAAATAAAAAAGAACAAAATTATTATCTAAATAACTAACGTAAACAATTACACCTATGAACAAAAAAGTGAATTTTTATTTCGCGGCTCTTTTAGGTACTATGTCACCTCTTTGCGCCGTTCCAGCGTTAGCAAGCCAAAGCTTGATTGCAACTGCTACGCAACAGCAAAATTCCTGTACTGGTAATGTCATCGACCCTGCTGGTGAACCTCTTATTGGCGCTACCATTAGAGTTGATGGACAGGTAGGCGGTACTGTTACCGATATCGATGGTAACTTTACGCTCTCTAACTTAAAGAAAGGTGCCAAACTGACCATTACATCTATTGGCTACAAGGCGCAGACTGTAACATGGAATGGTGCTCCATTGAAAATCACCATGCAAGACGATGCTAACATGCTCGAAGAGACTGTAGTCATCGGTTATGGTACAGTAAAGAAGGCTGACTTAGCAGGTTCTGTTGCTGTGATGGAAGGCAAGAGCTTCAAGGATCAGCCGGTTGCACGTGTTGAGGATGCCCTCAACAGAATATAAAAGCCCAATAGATAGGCAAACACATACCACACGTTTTCCG
>OQVT01002096.1_pt1 | contig 12809 bp, 19 predicted proteins | sample 1691561 | NCBI WGS metagenome assembly OQVT01 (sample SAMN03418260, study PRJEB22391) | human gut metagenome | biome: human-gut; feature: organic feature; material: feces | host: Homo sapiens | place: Tanzania | collected 2013-01 | reverse complement strand
GTTGATGAAGTCGAAGACCTGCTGAAACTCTTCGTTTGATACATTTTCCAGATTCTCATAGTTTATCTGAAGGCTCTTCCCATCGGATTCGACCACGCTGTAATCATTGATATCGGCATCTTCCTCGAAAGGAGTGATAATCCTCTGACTGTTGGTTTCAATCTCAGCTTGGAGCTTTTCATCGAGAAGCCTGTCTTTGAATGTCGAAGTCTGCTTGTAATGGCAGTCGCCTATGTTGATTGTTTCCGTCATATCCACACCTATATTCTATTGAGAGTCAATAATTGAAGAGATATATAAATGGTATGGCGCAGATTGAACATAGCACCATCGGCCATTCTGAGAACAGCATAGCGTACATTCAGGTGGATTAACGGAATGACAAATATCTGCGCCAAACAGGATATTGGTTATGAATATATAAATATTTTCGTAACATATAAGGGAAGAAGGCCCCGCGAAACGCCAGAAACCCAGGGCCTCCTTGGAGGTGGTGCCAAGAGAGGTGACAAAAACTTGGCACGAATACTAAATACACGTTTAACTATTTAATCTTTTCCTTTATATTACTACATGGATATCACTGAGATAAGGTGTTACTATGGATATAGACATCATGACTATAATCCTCGCTATCATCTCCATCATAATCGGAGCCTTGGTTTACAGGGTCTTCAATACCGTTCAGTCCAACAAGATTGATATGGTCTTCGATAAGATGCAGGTGTTCTTCGAGAAGTATGGACCTGTCCTTGAGAAAGACAACCCTGAGCTGTATGCCAAAGTCAAGTCTGCTATCGACACTATGGAGTATGCTTACACCGATGGAAGCATCTCTGCTCTTGAAGCTCTTGAAATCGCATCCAAGTTCTATCCCCTGCTCGATGAGCTTATCAAGTTCGCACAGGGAGTTAAGGCGAAAGCCTGAAAACCTTTTAAGCTCCCATGTTCTCTTTATCGGATATATGGGAGCTTCTTTTCTTAGCTCTGATTTATCCTCTTACAAGAACTCTGGAAATCTACATGGAGTCTTTGCAGAAACCTCATTACATCGAGTCCGTAGTCAAATATCACTGTCCATCCTTATACAAAATCTATTTATATTTACTCAAGCATCATCCCATGAATTATTATGGCAAACGCAAAGATTGAGTATTCTCTCGATATCTCTACTCCTGATGACGAGCTTCTATATCATGAGAGTTCAGAGGATTATGATACGCTTTTCGGGGTGGCTAAAGCCTATCTCGATGATGTGAATCTCCGTGCCAAGCTCAAGAACCAGTTTGATTGTGAATACATCGAGTTCTCAATCACCAAAACAGACGTGGATAACGCACGTACCGTCCCTCTGTATTTTATCGAATTTCTTTCTCAGTGAATCCCATCAGGTAGGTTTATATACGCAGATTGTATAATCCTGCCTGATGAATCAAAATACAACATCAACCTGCGACAGCAAATTCAGGATGAAGGACATTCCTCCTGAGTATGTAGTGTATATCGACAATGGTCAGTTCATCCGCTTTGGTGGACTGCTCTACCTTGCGAATCAGATGGGCGTGTTCAAGTGCATCACCAAAGATGTGTCCAACCCTGATGCCATAGATGGAGAAATCACCTACCAGTGTGAAGGATACCTCATCCCATCTGACAAGTACCTTGAGCAGAAAGGTATTGGAAAGAACTCTCCCTTCATCGAGATGTTCAAGCTCCCTACCATCGCTCACGGAACCACCAACCCCGATAACCTGAAGACCCGTATGGTTCCCTTTAAGACCGTCATGGCCGAGACCAGAGCTATCGCACGCTGTCTCAGGATTATCACCGAGTGTCCTCTGTGTAGCGTCGAAGAGCTTGGAAACTACGAGTTCTCCGCCGAGGAAGTGATTTCCGTCGCTAAATCCTCTGGCATCGAACTCAAGTCTGCTCAGGAGATGCTGAATGAACCTCAGCACGAGCCTAAGACTCGTTCTCAGTTCATCGACGCAATCACCAAGCTCAAGAAGAAACCTGGTGTCACCGAAATCATCAATTCGTATCTCGGAGACCACTCTGCGATGATTATCCAGAATCTCTCGGATACTTGTCTTCAGGAGCTGTATAATCTCATCATCCAGTTCCTTGCGGAGTGATTCGCATGGGATGTACGATTACGATTTCATTCGACCCAGATACCACCACTGTAAGGACTCTATATACTATCCTTAACGCATTCGATGATATGGGTTGGTACCAGGAGGACTTAATTTGGGATGATACAGGCATCATACTCCCTATAGGTGAGGGAGAAGCTGAGGAGATTCGCGCCTACTTCCGTGCAAATAAGGCTCTTAGGGACCTTGATTTGAAATTCACAGTAGAGGATTGGTGAAATGGCTAATCCTCTCATCCCCTCGGACGGGGTTTGGGCTATCTCAGCTAACAAGCTCAACATAGCTCTAGCCTGTCCGAGAAAACTCTGTTACTATCTCTCTCATGTAGAGGGAGATGATACAGATACAAGATACATCGACAGTGGACAGGCGGTCCATCAGTACATGGAGGATAACTTCAATGGCAATCCTCAGTCTATGGAGTATTACTTGGATAAGTTCAATGTCCTTCCTGAGATGTTTAACAGGGTTGAAACCTGTATCGAGAACGCACAGCCGTATCTGTCACTCAAGGGTACTCCTGAAGTAGCAGAGGAAACGCTGTTCGATACTCCTAAAGGACGTAAGGTCAAGTTGATTTCCCGTATCGACCTTCAGTGCGAGGATGCGGATATCGAGGGTGCCAATAAGAATCTGGTTATAGACTGGAAGACTGGAAGCAAAATCAATAAGGAAGAGTACATCGTACAGATGCAGGTGTATAGGTTCGTAAAGAACTTCGAGTATGACGCGATGCTCGTGTCTCTGCTCACAGGAGAAAAGCTCATTGTGAACAAATCTCCTAAGAACTACATCCCTAATCTGTGCGATAGATACATCGACATGATTGAGAATCTGGACTTCGAGCCGAAGCCTAATCCCAACTGTACCAAATACTGTCCTTACTACACAGGACATTGCTCAGAAGAGCATAAATACGACTTAGTGGTTCCCAGAATGACCTGGGACGATGAGAACAAGAGGTGGACAGAATGATTAAATGCAATTGCGGAGGAACCTTCCTCCCCGAAGACGGATTGAATGGGCTGTTCTGCGACAAGTGCGGAGCATACATGGAGCTTGATACGACTGCAGATACTCGTGTGGAGAAAACCTATACGGAAGAGAAATTGAAAGCCATTCGTGGTGTTCCTGTGAATCGTATCATCTTCGGTTCAGAGAGCAAAGGAAGGGTAGAGATTTCCGTACCTATCTTCGCATCCAAAGAGGAACAGAAGATTCTCATAGACCAACAGCTCAGTCTTCTTCAGTATGCGAAGCAGGAAGCCGAGAGGATGGGACTCGATATCATGCCTAAGAGGTGATATGATGAAGACTATAAAACAGATGTATCTTGCAATGACCGAGCATGGAGTTGTCATCTCGGATGATGTGACATACCTTGAGAACGGAGTTTATCTGGTGAAGGATACCACTACCGTTCCTAGTGTATCTCGTACCGTTCCTGACTGCAATCTCTGCAAGCTCGATGAATCCAACCTCACCCAACTGGTAAAGCTGGTTCACAGAGCAGTGTATCTTGAGTCGGATACGCTTCCGTATGATATGCGCACCTTCGATAGAAGCGTATTATCTACGCTTGAATCCATGCAGACCTACCATTACAGCTCCAAAAGGACATTCATCCCCATCATATTTTACAGCGGTGGGATGATTAGGCTCAGCGGTCACGATGAGACCGATTCCATACTGACTTGTGAAGAGGATATCCTCACAGCAGAGTATGTCACATTTGTAAGGAGGGGTGGACGCTGTTTCGCTATCAAGGCGTGCGATGAGAAAGGTACTCCGATATGCGATAAGACGAGAACAAGGTCTGCGAACCCTTATTCCCGTAACTGCAACATCGTCTACAACATCGTTGCCAAGAACCCAGGTATCAATACCTTTGACATCATCGCAACTCTTGGATGGGGCGATACAGGCAGAGTAACGCCCAGACTCTCCGAGCTTGCCAAGGGTGGTAGAATCAGAGTGCTTGGAAAGGAGTACAACCCTCAGTCCAAGCGTAGCATCTCAACGTGGATAGTGAATGAATATGAGTGACGATAAATACGCGTGGCAGAAAGAGGTCTTCGGAAAGTGGAGGGACAACGGCTTCAAAGGCTGTGTCAAGGCCACTGTCGGTTCTGGAAAGACACGTGCTGGAATGGGTGTTGTGAAGACCTATCTCCACTACTTCCCTTACGACAGGGTTTGGATTATCGCCAATTCCAAGGAAGTCCTCAATCAGTGGAAAGCAGAATCTGTGACAATGGGTGTGGATGGACTTGAGTTCTTCACTTATATGGGTGCAGTCTCCAAGCTCAACAAGCTTACAAGGGAAGGCAAGGAGAAGCAGTTTCCTCAAGTCATGATTCTCGATGAGTGCCATTGCATCAACGCGCCTACATGGGGCCGTGTAATGGACTTCGGCATCGAGAAGTATCTTGGGCTGTCTGGAACCCCTAATGGCTCTGAGAAGAGGTTAGGGGGCGTTATCGTTACCGTAGGATGGAACGAGTCGAATACAGTCGATACAGAGGTCTATGCAGTTACCTTCAAGCCTACTGCTCAGGAGATGGAAGCATACAACAAGAAATCTGCAACCATCGAGAAGTATCGCAACAATCACCCCAACTCCAATTACAAGAACGACATGAGGTTGCAGATGATGTATAATGGACGTAGGGCCATCGTCAACAAGTTCGAGTCCAGATATGACCACGCACTCAGGCTTATAGAGAACTACAAGGGACAGAAGATTATGGTATTCTGTCAATACCACCTTCAGGCGGAAATCCTATCTCAGATGCTGGATAACCGCAGACTCCCACATACAATCCACATCTCTGGAAAAGAAGGTCTGGATAGGTTCATCTCAGGAGAGGTGGATATCTGTATCAGTTGCAAGAAGCTAACCACAGGGTTCAACTATCCCCCTGCTTCGATTGCAATCATCATGGCTACTGCTACATCTCCCCTTACAGCCACACAGACTCTCGGAAGGGTAATCCGTCCCGACCCTGACAATCCTGACAAGAAAGCGAAGGTAATCTTTCTTCTTGCAGACGGTACCAACGACATGGCTCTCCTTGACAACGGAATTTATTTAAAGGAGAAGACTCATAAGGTGCCTATAGAACAATTCGTAGGTGACAAAGATGACTGACTATGCAGAGTTCGAAGGACTGGATGATATGGAAGAGCGCGAGAAGGCAATCTACCTTCTCAAACTCATCCGCCGTTACAACGATGTAATCAAGGAAGCCAAGAACCTCCTTGAGCCTATGGTCAAAGATGTTCAGTCCAAGCCGTATGACTTCGCTGGAATCGAGGTCAAATCCCGTACCACCACTACTGTGGACAACACGATGCTCTCTGTGGCATACCCTGATATCTATAATGGACTGTTCTCTGAGGGAAAGCTGGTTGCCAAAATCGGAGACCTCAATGATATCGACCCTGAAGCATACGACAATATCGTATCTTCCAAAACATCCACGTGGCTTGAGCTGAAAGGGTGAACCCCTTGTGGATGAAATACACTCTTGAAACCTTTTCCCTTCATCCGTTCGGGATTCTGGATGTTGAAATCATTTGGAGTCCCAAATCTTCCAAATATTTCCAGAAAGAAGCTCCAATCAGATATGACTTCCTCCCTTACTATGCGACAATAGATGATGTGGGAGTAGGATATCTGGTTGATGCAATCGTTAGGAACGCTGGAATCTACCCGAAGACGACTAAGAGAAAATTAAAGTTGCTCTTAAAATTCTTCAAGCAGAATTTTAAATATATATCAGACCTATCCTTATACGGTGTGGAGGATTATTGGGAGCTTCCAGCCAATTTCATCACCAATAGGGGTGGAGATTGCGATGGATATGCCTTCGCATTCTGTTGTATGGCGAATTACTTGGGAATCATAACAGAGCCTGTGATTCTCAAAGGCAATCATATGATTGTAAGGTCTAATGTAGATGGAAAGTATGTTTATATCGACCCTGTGTCCTCGAAATACAATGTTTCCGTACATCCGAATGAAATACTTAAATATAGCACGACTTCGATTCCTTCCCAAGAGTTCCTTTCAAGTCTTCAAATAAGGAACTAAGGGGATTGAATCATGTTCGACCCGTTGTTAATCATAATTGTGCTGTTGTTAATCATATTAGGTCTTACAACATACACCCTTGTATTGCATATGATAAAGAACTCCACTAATAAGAAAGAAGGAAAGTTCTTCTGGATGTACCATTTCATTCCACACTGGATTAACGTTGATTTGACCAAATCCAAGTACTATGGGATGGGAACCAACACTATCCGCAAATATACCTTCATGTCTTCGTATCCTACTGTGGATGATGAGGTTGTGAAAGAGATTGCATCTCAGCTCAACAAGATGTGTAAGGGAAGGTCTGAAAGATACAAGGCAGGAATGGTCCTGGCTTTCGTTCAGCAGAATGTGAAATACGTTTCTGATAAGTCTCAGTATGACTATATGGACTATTGGGCCATTCCCATTCAGACACTTACCAGCAGGAAAGGAGATTGTGAAGATACAGCTATCCTGTATTGTTCTATCGCATACAACCTCGGCATCCAAGTCATGTTCACAATCGTTCCTGGTCATGCTTTCGCATCAGTTAAACAGCAGGGGCTGACGGATATCATCATCGACGGAGAGAGATGGTGTCCGATGGAGACCACATCCTATATACCTCTTCTCGGATACTATCACGGAAAGAAGACCGTCACATATTTCGCAGAGCCTTCCACCCCTACACAACCTTTTATAGATACGCTTCGGAAAGTTTAAATAATATGAGTTGGATAACACTACGATATCATGAAACTCAGTGATTATGATAAGATGGAGATGGACAAAGACATCAAAGAGATTAAGTCCATGCTCGATGAGATTTTCAACGACTGCGATGAGGATGATTTCTTCGAGTGCGATGATTTCATCAGCCCTCGTCGTAAAGAAATCAACGATTACCTTGATGCTGTTGCCAAGAAATACGGCAAGGAGACTGTCGAGTTCACCGTTGAGTACAGCGATGTTCTCATGAAAGACCCTCGTGTTTTCGCCAGTGTCTTCGATATCCTTATCCAGTCTGCGATTGTCAAGGGATTCTGCCCTGATAATAGAGATGCAATTGATAAGCTCCTTCGTATGTGCGATGTCAATAACACCGTCTCCTCTAAGAATAGGGAGAAGAAGTGCGGTGAGGGGTGCGAGACCTACGTTTCCGACAGGACGTACCCTTGTTCCAATAAAACCTATCGCTCTGAAGGAACAGATTACAGGGCTAAGACCACCTGCTGAGGGGTAACATGGCAAGACCTAAGAAGACTGCCCAAGATACCGCACCTCCTGTCGAAGAGGTTGCAGATGTCGCACCATCTGATGATTATGTCCTTGCCGACTCTGCGCCTGTTGTAGAGAACATATCTGCATCTACGATTGGTAGCGATGTTCATCAGGATGAGCCGAAGATAGAAGAGATTAGTGCGACTGAGATTCAGCGTCAAAAGATGGTCAATGTCATCACTCAAATCATCAACGACAGGATTTCAGCTACACAGCCTGAGATTGAGCGTTGCAACGACTATATCTTCGCTTGCGCAGATTCCGACAGGAGATTCACCACATACAGGAATGAGCTTTATGAGTATCGTTACAAGCTCAGACAGCTCATCTTCGACCCCAATTATCCTGATGTGGAGAAGGTCAAGTTCCCTCCCCTCCCTGAGTGGATTCCTGACCAGTGAAAAAGTATAAATATTCGAAATTAGATATAGAGTCTGTCGAGATATGGTTGACTACTCTTCTCGTGTGGTACCTCCTGATGCCACATGGGGGAGCAGGGGTTTTTTCCGTTTTTCCCTCTGTTCCCCCGACTCTCCTTAAACTATAAATACTTCATATCGTATCTCTGTTCAAGGAGATGCCTAAATGATTAACGGTAAACAACTGGACGGACTGTGCAAAGTCCTGAATGTCTTTCAAGATAAAGTCAGGATGGATTGTCCCATTGTGGTAGATAATGCGTGCATCATGCTTTGTGAAGTCTGTGCAAGCGATGTTTTTGGAATCAAATCCTCTGATGGGTTGGATATAAAACAGATTCTGAACCTGAAATTAGAGGATGAAGACTTCGATGTTTCCATTGAGAACGATAAATACATTCTCAAGAATGATAAGAGGTCTTATTCCTTCGCGTTGAAGAGCAACGCCAACATAAAGACCCATGCCGTTCCTGCTTTCGAAACAGATACTGAGATAGAGACCGATGCAAAGACCTTCCTGAAAGCTATCGAGAAATGTTCCCTGGTATGTGATAACTGTATGATTTGCAATGGAGAGATGATTTCCGAAACCGATAATACGAAGGTTTCTGTGATTCTCGGTAAATCTTCAGAGTGTGGACAGACCGAAGGACATTATTCTCTTTCGATGCTCAAGAAGATTGCCAAGGTTATGACAGGGAAGGTAGTTCTAAGCTTCAGTAGGGATTATCCACTCAAAATGGTGTGGTCCGATGGCTATTACACATATAAAGCCTTTATCGCACCTTTGATTGAAGACCACTAAAAGAATACGAGGGATAAATATGGCAAACGACAGAATGTTATTGAGGTGCGATGTGTGCGGAGAGTGTATCACTATCGCAAATCACTTTCAGAACCCGTGGCGTATGTATTTTGCAGAGGATACAGCTGAGGTCATGAATGAATTTTTCATCAGGCATTACCCCTGCCAATTATGTGCATATCATAAAGTGGTGAAGTATTGCAACGATGACGAGTTCGTAGAACCCCAGCATCTTTATTCTCTGGTGTTCGAAGCCAATCCTGATGAGGGTTTGGAAAATGGGGTATCCTTCCATTGGATTCATACACAAGAGATGGATACTAAGGGTTGTCCTCTAGACATCTATGAGTCTCCGTACAAACCTACAGATTGAATAAAATTGATGGGTTTCGGCCCATCTCCTTTTAAAAATATTTATATACTGAATAACAATCCTTCTTCTCATGAAAGTAGTCCTGCTTGCACACACGAATAGAGGTGCAGAGCTTGCCAATCTATCTGCAAGAACCTGTTATTCCGAGTTACCGCCATCTGACATAGAGTTCGACCCCAAGCTCCGTGCTATGTTGCACGCCATCGACAGCGGACATTATAGCGTTCTCGAACACGTGTCTTTCACATTCGCAATAGAGGGAATTTCCAGAGCCTGTTCTCATCAGCTTGTAAGGCATAGAATCGCCAGCGTATCCATGCAGAGTCAGCGTTATGTAAAGATGGATGGATTTGAGTATGTCACTCCTAAATCCATCGTAGACTCCGAGGAAGAGGTCTCCTGTGGAATGGATATAGACGGAAATGAGGTTACTGAGACTATTCAGGAGCTTTACGATTCCCTTATGGGAGATATCGCGTACCTCTATGAGTTCATGATTGACAGAGGTATTCCCCCAGAGGATGCTCGTATGGTCCTTCCCAATGCCTGTTGCACCAATCTCGTTCTGACCATGAACGCTCGTGAACTAATCCATTTCTTCTCCTTGAGATGCTGTACTCGCGCTCAGAATGAAATCAGAATGCTTGCCAACAGTATGCTTGATATCTGCAAGAAGGTTGAGCCTGAGATATTTGAGAAGATTGGTCCTTCTTGTGTCACATACGGAAAGTGTCCTGAAGGAGATAAGACGTGTGGGAGAATGAAGAATGAGAAAGTTTGATAGAGAGATGGTTGCACACAGAGATGTGCATGAAGTAGATGATGAACCTTCCTTGAGGTCTGCCCTTCTCGGATTCGCAGTGCTGATTTGGTGGATTATCACAGGGGCTATCGCAGTATTAGTTGCTTGTGATTACATAACCGATAAGATTGAACTGCAATATGCAGTTATTTGTATCTTAGCCGATGTGGGTGCTTGGTTCCTCGGAAGCGCAGTATTGGCAAAACTCTCTGAAAAGTGTTAAAACACACATAAAACCCCTTTTTAAACATTTTCCTTTATATTACCAAATTTTGTTTAAAAACCCATGTCAGACGAGGAACAATCTTTGGAGGTTGTCTCAGATACTTCCGAAGAGAAGAAGAAAGAGGTCAATCCTCCATCTCAAGGAATCACACTCGATGATGCTTGTTTAACCGAAGCTAAATCCGCACTACCCAAAACAAGAGGGAAGCTGACTCCGCAGTTCATCGAACGCTTCTCAGGATACCTCAGCAGAGGGGTTCCCATGTCTAACTGTGCGTTATATCTCGGTGTTTCCCAATCAATCGTTTTCAAATGGTTTAAAGATGGTCAAGCAGAGGTCGATGCACTCGATGAAGAAGCGATAAAGAATGCAGACGGAGATATCGCATCTCTTGTATCTTTGCAAGGACAATTCTACCTGGCTTGTTGTGAAGCCAAGGCCAAGCCTGTTGTTGAGCTTCAGGATATGCTTTATGACAGAGCCTTTGAAGCAGGAAAGGAATGGCTGGCAACATACATCCTTGAGAGGATGTGTCCTGAAACTTACAATCTCAAATACAAGATTCAGCAGGACGTTTCAGCCAATGTCAATGCCAATGTCGTAGAGTTCAAGTTCGTGGATGGTCCTGAAGCACGTTCCCCTGATGAGCTGGATTACCTGAATACACAGATGGAAGCTCTCAAGGACAAATACGCATCTTCGGATATAATCGACGTTACTCCCGAAGAGGACGAAGGCGGTTCCGATGAGTAAGCCAGTCGTGATTCTGGACCACTTCAGAGAACCATTGTGGGAATCCACGGATAAGCGTTTCATCGTATGTCAAGGTGGAGCTGGAAGCGGTAAGGCAGTCAGTCTCGATACCAAGGTCGTCACCCCGACAGGTCCTATCGAGATGAAGGATGTCAGAATCGGAGATATGGTATGCGACACTGAAGGCGGTGCTTGTTTCGTTCTCAACAAGTGGGAATGCAACAGAAGAATGTACGACCTTACTCTCGAAGACGGAAGATACGCAGATGTTGCAGATAATCATCAGTGGACATTCTATTTCAACGGCGTTAAGAGAGATGGAACAACCTTGGATTTGATATCCAAGATGAATGAGGGAGAAATATATCTACCCCTCTCCAAGCCAGTCTACTACAAAGGTACATTCAAGTACGCTGATGTGGAATCTCTTGCATACATCCTCACAAGGTACTATGTAGATGCTTCTGAGCTTCCAGTAGATGTATCCAAGCTGAAGAAGTCCAAGCTCATGAAGGACTCTGGGAAGCTTGTACGCAATGTTCCTAAAGAGTACATGAGTTTGATTGTTTCAGATAGGATACAATTGATACAATCGTTATACAATATGTCTGCTAAGAAGTATGACTCCAACACACAGGAGATTCTACTTACATTCAAGGTCAAGAGCATAGCTGAGAAGATTCAGCAGATAATCTGGTCGCTCGGAGGTCGTTGTTCCTGTCGTAACAGTCTGAAAGAAGGTGGATTCACTCTTAGATTCGACTTCGATGACTATGAGCTTAAGGAGAAAATCACAGGCATCGCTCAGGGTTATCATATCGACGGATACATTCGCAGATACAGTCCGAGGGGTGTAAGAATCAAATCCATGAAGATGACTTCCGAAAAGCCTTGTCAGTGTATCGAAGTCAGTTCTTCCAATCATCTCTACCTTATCAATGATTGTATCTGTACCCATAACTCAGAAGCCATATGTCAAAGACTGTGTTATATGTTTCTTACAATGGAAGATACGGTATTCGCAGTTGTGAGGTCCACGATGCCAGCTCTTACACGTTCTGTGTATCTTGGAGACCCAAGTATCGTCAAGACTCTCAAAGATTGGGGAGTTCCTGTAGAGAAATGGCTGAATAAGACGGAATATACTATCAGGAATCCTCTTAATGGGAGTGTTATATACTTCATAGGACTTGATGACCCTGAGAAAATCAAGTCGATGAACCTGAATTATATCTTCATCGAAGAAGCTACTGAAATCAACGCTGATAAGTGGGCGCAGTTGAATGCTCGTTTAAGGAGACATAACAAATACAGTAAGAATCAGATGTTCATCGCATACAACCCTATTTCTTGGTACAATTGGGTCGTCCAGATGTTCGTAGCCAATCCTGATGAGAATATCAAGAATGATACTCTAGTTCATTTCTCCAATTTTACTCAGAATCCATATGTCTCCATCGACAACGTTAAGTCGATGCTTGCAAGAGCGTCACAGGACGAATCATTCTATCGTACATACATCATAGGAAAGCCAGGTAGACCTCTAGGACTCATCTATCCGAATATCACATTCACCCCTCATACAACGTGGCCAGAAGGAGTCATGGACGTTAAGCCTTACTATGGGATTGATTGGGGATTCATCGACCCAATGGTTCTGGTAGAATGCAGGGACTTTGAGGACAAGATATACGTAATCTGTCGCTATTATGAGACCAAGAAGAATACCAAAGAGTTCTTGAAGTTCATGGAGGACAACAAGATATCCAAGGTATCGAACATCTATTATGATTCAGCAGATGCAGAGAGAGGTTCATTGCTTCTTCAGGCAGGATTCACAGGATTCAAGGCTAAGAAGAACATCAACGCAGGACTGTCGTATGTCAAGGGTTTCGAGATAATTGTAGATTCGA
>OQVT01002092.1_pt1 | contig 12815 bp, 9 predicted proteins | sample 1691561 | NCBI WGS metagenome assembly OQVT01 (sample SAMN03418260, study PRJEB22391) | human gut metagenome | biome: human-gut; feature: organic feature; material: feces | host: Homo sapiens | place: Tanzania | collected 2013-01 | reverse complement strand
TCTTACCATCGGCATTCATATCGGCAGCAGTGGCATTGATGTAAGTTTGTTTGTCGCCCAAATAGTAGTTGATGGTAAGCACAGCATCGAGAGCATCAACCACGTCATCAGAGTTAGCATCACCCATTTTGCAAGTGTTGAGCGAGGCTTCAGCAATCAAGTCTTTAGCTTCAACATTGCCGGCAGAGTCTGTAGCTAAGGTACAGAAGGCATAAACCATTCCAGGATAGATTCGGAAGTCAATGGCCGAAGAGTCAGTTTCTGCCACATGTTCCCAAGACGTACCCTTACCATACTTCACATAGAGTGCGTGTTTCCAAATGCCCGATCTTTCGTCTTTTCCTTCAAAATGGATAGTGACGAGTGTGTCGCATTTTGAAACGATCTCCTTCACGCGGCTTTGGGGCTTTACATCATCCACCACATTAGTCCACGTTGGTGTGAGAATAGGATCATTTTCATCAAACACAATTGATGCTCGGTTGGCTATTGCAGTGCCATCAGCAAACGTTTTGTTTAGTGCGATGTCAAAGGCAACTTCGCCAATACCCGATATTCCATCGTAATTAACAGGAAGGAAACCTTGCATCACATCGTTGGTGGGTTCCATGGTCATTGGGTCGATAGAAGTGAATGTCCAAGTAACGATACCCTTGTAACTGTCGTATTTTCCTTCCACTTGTGCAATGGCGTTGATGGCAGGACGCATATCAACAGTTTTTATGAAACGTTGTTCACCATCAAGCGTTATCACCTTATCACCAATTTTGATGCTTGTAGGTTTGTAGCTCTTCAGGTCGAAATAGCGAGCATTGAGTGTATCTTTCACTTCCACAACATGGGCAGAGGCTGTGGCAAATTCTGGGTCGTTTTCAAATTCAATTCGGTAGTTCATGTTTTGCACTTCGGCAGTCATAAACTTACTTCCCGATTCAGCCGTATAACCATAGATGTCGTTAGGGTCTAAAGAATTGACAGGCTCTGAGGCACCTCCTCCTGGAGGTGGAGGACAGTTTTTATTAGGACGTATCTTATCGCAGTCTTCTACATTGTACGCTTGGTCCATACCCCAGTCTTCCAACTGTTCATTTCCCTCACACATTCTTATTTTATCGTTAAGAATTATGTCGAATGGAGTGCAGTGCTCTTTCGATTTACTTCTAACTGCACGAAGCTTTGATGAGGATGGAGATGGTGAGTCATCCAACTTCTCAGAATACCATACGTATAAATAAGCCTTAGATGCAGCCTTCAATGAAATGGAAAGAACTTCTTCCATGCCAGGTCGTAAAGTCACTGGAATATGAAGCATGTGCAAAACAGGATAGCCATCAATATAGTCATTATCTGTACTCTTGGTGAAGAACATCTTGTCACCAGAAATTGGTGCATTTTGTTCTTTCAAATCCTCGATTTGCTTTAAATAGGGCTGCGGTATCGTTTTACGGAAATATTGCATCAGGTCAGCCCCCTTTACATCCACTCGAATGAGGTCGTCTGGTGTTTGCGTATAGATGCAAACAGGCACATTCAGGTCATAGACAGACATGTTTCCTTCATTCTTAAGTTTGATGGTATAGGTGTTACTGGTTGTACGTAGATAACTTGAGGCAAAGGTCACATTTCCTTTAATCGTAATTGGACGTGCCTTTTCCACCTTAATGCACTGGGCTACCGTTTTAGCTTCCTCCTTGAATTTGAAAGTCAAATCATAGGTTCCTATAGGTAGGTCTTTGAAGTCGAATCTTACTGCCAAGCGAGCATCACTAATATGAGTGATGCTGTCAGCCAGAATCTCTTGTGCTGCATTTAATGTAACGCTTTCCAGTTGACTGAAACCGTTACCTTGGAATGTAATGGTGCTTGGACCTCCATTTCCTACCACGTGCACGTCTTGACTCACCACATCGTATTTGTCCAAATGGATAAAGTCGAGTGTCAAATTACGCTGCGAACCGCTCACATCATGAACGCCCACATAGTAAGTGCCTTTTTCCCAGGTATGGCAACCATCATAGTTGATGGATTTGTCGCCAGATGCAGCATAGACTTCCTTGCCGCTGGGTGAAAACACTTGTAAAGAAGTGGCCTGACTGCTTTTGAATGCAATGCTGTCGCCTTCTTCAGCTTTCAATTCAAACCATCGGATGACATTGTTGCGAGGGCTGTCAAAGGTTTGCGAAGACTGAATTGGTTCCATGTCTGCCAAATCTCTACTCACCTTATAATCCGTAAAGGCTGCAGATGATTCCGTGATACGTCCTGCGGCATCAAATGTGCGGAGGTGAAAATCATTTCGTGCATAGAGCATAGGAACACCAGCTTTGTCCACCTCAAAGGTGAACGAACTGCTGCGGAAAGGCTCTGATGTGACGGGCAAAAGTTGTATCAGCTTCAGTGGGTCGACACGTTGTGACAGATCGGTGCGTACTGCGTCTCCTTCATTATCATTGAGCCAATAGTCGTAGCGAGTGATACCGTTACCACCTAAGGGAGTCTTCATGAAGAAGGCTGAATTGGCTTTTGAGGTGATTCCGTTTTCGGTAATCATCATAAAGCTAATTTGGTGCAAACCATCAGCGAGGGTGGAAAGGTCGAGGTCGAAGTGGAAAAAACCATTCTTGTAAACTCCTGCTTCATTTTGGTGACTGCTTCCGTCCACAGAATAGCAGCATTTCATTGAAGCATACTCCTGTGGTGTCATTGTTCGATAGAAGTAAGTTTCGCGCATGCCTGTGGCTGCACCACTGGGTGTAACGGTCAGCGCTTGCAACTTGTGGATGCCAGGTGTCATGCCTGCTGCATCAAGTTCCCAATGCAGAAGGCCATTGCGGGTTGCCACGGCTTCTTGCTTATAAAGTTCTTCGTCTACAAAGAGCATGCAAGTTAGGCTGTCAATGCCCTCTGTTTGCGGAACCTTGATAAACATTTGCGAACTGGGTGATGAATAAGCATCATTACCCACCTGCACATGAAGCAAGTGGATACCTTCGCGTAAGGAGCTGGCATCAAACGTGATAGGCTGACCGTTGTACTTACCGCGCTGCAAAGTGCTGCGGTCGTTGTTTACCCATAATTCGTAGTTGCCCAGACCAACCGCCTTCGGCAGTTTGTAGAACAGGCAGGAGCGTGTGCTGCTCACATTGGTCGCAGTGTTATCCTTGTAATAGAAATGCAGTGTATGCAAACCATCAGTGAGTTTCGACACGTCGAGCATGGCTACGGCATTTCCTCCCGAAAAAGCTTGTTCGGCTTTGTCGTTATCATCAAACCAATAGTAGAGCTGTCCTTCCGCTTGGTTTGGCGACTTGATGAAGTAGGCAGTGTATGGCGCACTCCATACTCCTTTTTCGTCCTTGGCTTGAAAGTGGAAACTGTGGAGCATACAGTCCAACTGACTCACATCAATCTCCTCCTGCCAATGCTCATTAGCAGAAGTAAGGAGTTGGACTTGCGAGTCATTCCCATCAAACCAATATTTATAATCAAAGGTGGCTTGTCCCCTTGCTGCCCAATGGACACAAAGGAACAAAGCCAATAACAATAGTTTTCGCATAGTTTCTTACGTTTGAAAGTGGTAAGAGGCAGTGTTACTCGCCGCTCTTCACTTCGATGTCCACACTGAGTTTGCCGTCGGCAGTCGTCCTCGATGCCACATTAAACTTCGTTATCTGCGGATTGGTGGGAATGGCAGAATAGGGCAAGCTTCCGCCATAAATACCGATTTCTCCACCATCGGTGGCTTTCAATACATCGCGATTTTGGTCGGTAAGCTTATAGTCCTTTGAGTCATTGTAGCCTCTGAGGTAAGCGAAACGTTCATCGCTTGTAGGGACTCTGAGGTTTGTATTGTTGGGAACGTTTTGTAAGATTTCAGTTTTATCAGAAATAAAGAGATTGTTGTATGCGGAGGATGAAGAGGACATTGAATTTTGATATCTATATGTGCCGCATATTATACAATTTTTATACGCGTTACCATTATTCTCGATAGTACCACCTAAAATAACACAATGAGAGAAAGACATATATCCATCATAAAAATCAGCTACCACAGAATTCAATAATTGTGCAGAGCCACTTACACTGATAGATTCTGAAAATCTACAATTCAAAACAGTTAAATCTTGAACTTTGCATGAGGCGCTCCCGTATATTCTCTTAAATCTCGACTTAAGGAACAAAGCATTCTTTACCTGTCCTTCATAAAAACAAATATCTCCATTGTGAAAAATCCCCTCCAATGTCAGTCGTCCCGTATCTTCAGCGGGAATTTTAATATTAAAATTACCTCCCAACACAGTGGGTTCATTTACGATGTCGTAGGCCTTGCTTACATCCATACCCGCACCACGAATGGTTACGGCCTTGGTGATGTCGGTACTGAGGAAGGTTCCGCTGGAAAGCGTAATCACGTCGCCACTGACTGCAGCAGCATGTGCTTGTCGTAAGGCAAGAGTTCCATAAAATGTGGAAATGGTACCCTCATGGTTAAGTGTAGCCATCATAGAGGTTTGAGCGAAGCTCGACATTGCGCATACAAGCACAAGGAAAAAAGAAAGTAGCTTCTTCATAGCAAAAAAAATTGGGCGGAACTGTTCTGTGTCTTTTCCGCATCTGAGGTATCGCCAAACACCTGTACGTATAGAAAAGCACGAACAGCTCACGCCCAAAATAAGGACATGAGCCTTCGTCTGCTTGCTCTCATACGATAGTGAAATAATTGGCGATTTTTCAGATGTCGAGAAACAAGGACAAAGTCCAAGAATATAAAATATGTCTGCCCAACTAACAGACTTGCTGAAAGTGGGCATACGTGATTGAATATTAATTCACATTCCAGTCACGCGAGGTGAATAATAAGTTAAGTTAGATGTTAGCAGCAATGTTTTTATTGTATGGGGAGAATGGTGTGCTGTTTCAGCCACGAGTTCCCTTACCATATAGTTGTCATTTGGCAAAACGCTGCAAAATAATACCATATGAACGACTACCGCGCAAAGGTAGTAAAAAATAATGTTCCCCACCCCTGTTTTCTTCAAAATTTTAAAAGGCTGTATAAAAGATACAACAAAAGAGCCGGCAAACACAGGCGTTTGTCGGCTCTTTGAGTAAGTAATTATGAAAAAATTATCCGCGTGGGCTGGCGTGGTGCCAGAGTCGCAGGATGAAATAGATGAAATGGGCGAAGCCGATGAGGATGGCCAAGACGAGCATCGTCTTGTCGGTGGCCCATCCTGCCGTTTGCTGATGCCAGAATCCCGTGATGACACAGAGCACGGAAAGCGCCAGTCCGAGAGAGTTGAGCACCGTGACGCCGCGGCGTGCCGTGCCGTTTTCGCCTGTCGGTTCCAGATGGCTGTGGCGTATGCCATAATGACTATAGATGTCAAGGCCGATGAGCATCCAGAGCACGAGACGTATCCAAGTGTCGGCAGGCAGGAAAATCATGAGACAGAGACATGTGATGATGCCGGCCACAGGCACGAAGGGCACAAAAGGCGTGCGGAAAGTGCGTGGCACGTGAGGCATGGTCTTTCGCACGATCAGTACGCCGGCACATACCAGCGTAAACGCCAGGAGCGTGCCGATGCTCGTCATTTCGCCAGCCATGCCAGCAGGGACGAAGGCGGCGAGGGAGGCCACGGCCGTCATGCAGATGAGGTTGTTGACAGCCGGCGTTCGAAAGCGGCGGTGTATCTTCGAGAAGACGGGCGGCAGGAGTCCGTCGTGGCTCATGGACATAAACACGCGGCTTTGCGCCATGAGCAATACGAGAATCACGGAACAATAGCCGACGAGGATGGCCAGCACTACAGCTTTGTTGAGCCAGGGATAAGCCGGAATGATGGTGCCATCGGCGCCTGCTGTTCCCATGTGGTCGATGGCGATGGCCACGGGGGCGATGCCCTCTTGTCCGGCAAAGTCAGTATAGTGTGCCACGCCAGTCATGACGTGGCCGAAGCCCATGTAGAGCACAGTGCAGATGAGCAGGGAGAGAAGAATGCCGAGCGGCATGTTTCGTTTCGGATTGCGCGTCTCTTGTGCGGCGGTGCTGACGGCATCGAAGCCGAGGAAAGCGAAAAACACGATGGCGGCACCGCGGAACACGCCGCTCCAGCCAAATTCGCCCAGTGTGCCAGTGTTTTGCGGGAGATAAGTACTATAGTTGTCGCTGTTGATGTATTGCCAGCCGATCACCACAAACACCACGATGACCGCCACTTTCAAGAACACGATGATGTTGTTGAGCAACGAACTCTCGCGCGTGCCGCGGATGAGGAAGAGACTCATAATCACCACGATGGCGGCAGCTGGGAGGTTGACGATGCCGCCGTCCCACGGACACGCCGTCAGTTCATGCGGCAGGTTGATGCCGACGGAGGAGAGGAAATGCGTGAAATATTGGCTCCACGAGATGCTCACCGTGATGGCCGCCACGGTGTATTCCAACACGAGGTCCCATCCGATAATCCAGGCGATGAGCTCGCCCATCGTGGCGTAGGAATAAGTGTAGGCACTTCCTGCCACGGGAATCATCGAGGCAAATTCGGCATAGCAGAGGCCGGCAAAGGCGCAGCCGATGGCGGCGATGACGAACGAAAGCGTGATGGCTGGACCCGTGTAGCTTGCTGCTACGGTTCCGGTGATGGAGAAGAGTCCGGCGCCGATGATGACACCGACTCCGAAGGCCACGAGGCCGATGGGGCCGAGCACGCGGCGAAGCGTGCCCTGTCCGCTGGCGCTGGCTTCTGCTTGAAGCAGGCTGAATGGTTTTCTGATAAATAAGCCCATTGGCTGACAGTTGGTTGAGTAATGGTATTAGGGTGGTTCTAAAAATTCCACCCAGTGCTAATAGTTTGGTATGGTTTCACCCCAGTAAAAAAGCGGGATATGAAAATCAATCAACGGGGAAGCAGAGTCGTGCTCCACTTCCCCGTTGTAAGGTTATTTTTCTTGCCATCTATAGACGTTCGTTTCCCTCAGCACGAAGCCTTCGCTGCGGTAGAGCGCGTTGGCCGCTTCGCGTTTGGGTTGCGACGTGAGATTGAGCGATTTCGCGCCGAGGCGTTGGCTTTCAGCAATGAGGAATCGGATGATGGCGCGTCCGTAGCCGCGTCGGCGGCAATCGGGCATCACGGCCACATCTTCAATCCATGCTTTGCATCCCGTTGGCGAGCAGCAAAGAACGAGGGTGGCGCCAGCTTGCACCTTCCCCGACTCGTCGCGTCCCAGATAAATACGTGTGAGTCCGGTGGAGAGCATGCGTGCCACGTCGGCCGCTTTGAGCGCCGTGTAATCCTCTGTGAGCGAAGGCATGAGGCGGTTGAGCGCCGTGGCAGCCTCTTCACATTCTTCTGGCGAGTTGCCTACAGGCCTGATGCGCAGGGCACTGAGATTCTTCAGCAGTTCGCTAACCGTTGGGCCGCCCTTCGCCAGAACCAGTTCGGGGGCAATTTCATGCAGCGGTTCCAACACGAAACGTCGCTCCGTCATGCGCGGATGTGGCAATGTGATTTCAGGCGTACACACGGCCGTATTTTCCAGCCATAGCAAGTCGATGTCAATAGTGCGGTCGCAATAGACCCCATTGATGCTCTTGCGTTTTCGTCCCAGTTTCTTCTCGATGTCTTGCGTCACCAGCAGGAGCTGTTCTGGGGAGAGCGTCGTGTCGAATTCAGCCACCGCATTGAGAAAGCGGTTGGGCGAAGAAAAGCCCACCGGCGCTGTCTCGTAGAGCGAAGAACAGGCCTTCACCGGTCCGATGCGTTCTCCGAGTTGGCGTATGGCCTCATAGATGGTGGCTGCGCGTTGGCCGATATTGGCTCCAAATCCGATGTATAGTTTCATGCCGCGGATTGTCTGAGATTAGTCGATGATGAGCATCACGTCGCCGTAAGGGCCAAACTTATAGTCTTCCTTGAGCGCTACGTTATAGGCGTGCATGGTGTAGTCATAGTCGCCAAAAGCGGCAGTGAGCATCAGCATGGTAGAGTAGGGGAGATGGAAGTTCGACAGCATGGCATCTGCCACGGTGAAGTTGTAGGGCGGGAAGATAAACTTATTGGTCCATCCTTCGAAAGCCTTGATGCGTGCATTCGTTCCCACGCAGGCTTCCAGGGCGCGTTGCACGGTTGTGCCAACAGCCACCACCTTGTGTTCCTCCTCCTTCGTCTTGTTGACGATGTCGCAGCATTCCTGTTCCACAAACATCTGCTCAGAGTCCATCTTGTGCTTCGTGAGGTCTTCCACGTCAGTTTCGCGGAAGCATCCCATGCCGCAGTGGAGCGTGATGTAGGCAAAGTTGATGCCCTTGATTTCCATGCGTTTCATGAGTTCGCGTGAGAAGTGCAGACCCGTTGCTGGCGCAGTGACCGCACCTTCGTTTTTGGCGAAGATACACTGGAAACGCTCGAGGTCTTCTGGCTCCGACGGACGGCCAATAAAGCGAGGGATAGGCGCTTCGCCGAGGGCATAGAGCTGTTTTTTAAATTCGTCGTGGTCGCCGTCGTAGAGGAAGCGCAGCGTGCGTCCGCGGCTGGTGGTGTTGTCAATCACCTCGGCCACGATGGAATTGTCTTCTCCAAAATAAAGTTTGTTTCCGATACGGATTTTGCGTGCAGGGTCAACCAGCACGTCCCAGAGGCGCAACTCCTGGTTGAGTTCGCGCAACAGGAACACCTCGATGCAGGCGCCGGTTTTTTCCTTGTTGCCGTAGAGGCGGGCAGGAAACACCTTGGTGTCATTGAAGACGAAAAGGTCGTTCTCATCGAAATAGGTGAGCAGGTCCTTAAACATTCTGTGCTCAATTTCACCCGTTTTGCGGTGAAGCACCATCATACGGCACTCGTCGCGGTGCGGCGCAGGATATTGTGCAATTTTATCCTGTGGAAGTTTAAACTTAAATTGGGATAACTTCATATCGTTGTATTGTTTTTATAGTCTCTGATAGTAAGTAGGTGTTCAAAATTACTTTATAGTATCCATGTAAGGGAAAATCAGTTTGATATTGTCTTGCCATATTCTTTTGCCCCTACAGCTGCCTTTCATCAGTCACGTAGCCCGCTACGCTCCTTCTTCAAGGCAACTGTAGGAACAAAATAATACGACAATTCAATATAAACTAATTTTGAACACCTACTTAATGGCGGGAAGTGAGAATTGCTCCTTTCCAGCCAGAAGGTTATGCGTTTTCCTTGGGGAGGGCTCAGTTTTCAGGCAGTTCCGTTTCCACGTCCTGCTGAGCCAACCATTCCTCAAATGATTCCAGCGTGAAGCAGTCCTTTTCGCCGTATTCACCCACGCGTGTTCTTCTGAGCGCCGTGAGGTGCGCACCGCTGTTGAGGGCTTCGCCGATGTCGCGTGCCAAGGCACGGATGTAGGTGCCTTTTGAACATACCACGCGGATGGTGATGCTGGGGGCCTCTCCCCCGAGGTCAGCTTCGAGGAGTTCGATTTCGTCAATGCGCAGCGGTTTGGCTTTAAGCTGCACCTCTTCTGCTTTCTGTCCCATGCGAGCCAGATCGTAGGCGCGTTTGCCTTCCACTTTGCAGGCCGAGAACACAGGTGGCACCTGCATGATTTCGCCCACGAAAGAGCTGAGTGCGCGTTCCACGTCCTCACGCGTGATGTGTTCCGTGGGGTAAGTCTGGTCAATCTCGTGCTCGAGGTCGAAGCTGGGCGTTGTGGCGCCCAGACGCAATGTGGCGATGTATTCTTTCACGCCGCTCTGCAGCGCTTCGATGCGCTTCGTGGCGCGTCCCGTGCAGAGAATGAGCACACCGGTGGCCAAAGGGTCGAGCGTGCCGGCGTGTCCCACTTTTATTTTCTTGCCGCCCATAGCCTGCGAAATCAGCCAGCGCACTTTCGCCACGAGCTGAAACGACGTCATGTTGAGCGGCTTGTCGAAGGGCAGTATTTGTCCTGTTAAGAAATTCATTTGCCAAAGATGAGTGGGAGAACAATGGTGAGGACACCTGCGACGACACAATAATAGGCGAAATAAATGAGCTTGCCTTTGCTCACGATGTTGATCATCCATTTGCAGGCTGCCATGCCGGAGATGAAGGCGGCGAGGAAACCGACAATCATGGCGCTCACGGAGAGACCGTTGAAAGCTTCGTTTACGCCCTTTTCAAGCGCCTCTTTGAGGTCGAGAAGGGCTTCGCCGAGGATGGGCGGGATGACCATGAGGAAAGAGAACTGCGCCATGCTGCTTTTCTTGTTGCCGAGAATCAGACCAGTGGCGATGGTGCTGCCAGAGCGGCTCAAGCCGGGCAACACGGCAAATGCTTGCGAGATACCGATGATGAAGGCGTCGCGCAGCGAGATGGTTTCCTTTTGGCGTGGACGTGCATAATAGGAGAAAGCGAGCAGGGCCGCCGTCAGGAGCAGACAGCAGCCAACGATGAGCAAACCGTTGCCGAAGATGGCTTCCACCTGCTTTTTAAAGAAGAGGCCAACGATGCCGATGGGAATCATCGAAACGACGATGTTGAGCACGTAGCGCTGGTCTTCATTGAAATAAGCCAGGCCCTGGCCGCCTGCGGGGGCAGAGAACATGCCTTTGAGGATTTTCCAAATCTGGCCGCCGAGCACAACGAGGGTGCTCAACACGGTGGCAACGTGAACAAGCACGGTGAACATCATGTTTTTGTCGGGGTCAACGTCAAAGATGGCCGAGCCGATGGCGAGGTGGCCGCTACTGCTCACGGGAAGATATTCCGTGAGACCCTGGATGAGTCCGAGGACAAGGGCTTCAAGTGTATCCATTTTTTGTTCTGAGTATAAAGTAAGGTGTAGCGACATACACATTCTTTCGTGTGTCGTGGTCCTTCCTTAGGGGTGATTATGCTTCTTTCGTCTCGTTGTTTTCAATCTGCTTGTCCTTGGGCTTGAACACGATGGCAAAGATCATGAAGAGATAGCCGAAGAGGCAGACGATGGGTGCTACCTTGATGCGGCGGGCATCAAAAATGGAGGGGTCGAACTGCGTTTCGTCCGAACCGTTTCCCGACATCAGGATGAAGCCGAGAATCACAATGGCCATACCGATGGTGAGGAGGATGAAATTGGTGCGGCCGAAAGCAAATACTTTCTTGTTGTTCATATTGTTGATAGATATTTGTTTGCAGTGGATAATGGGCGGGGTGTATATAAGCCGCTTATTCTTTCACCATTACTAATAAGCCTATTTTATTTGGTGAAAAGTTTGTCGTCGGACATGCGCAAGTGGCGGTTGACCGATACGAACGTGCAGAAAAGCGTGAGCAGGAGTGAGGCGGCTCCCACGCTGCCCAGCGTGAGCCACATCACTGTCGGGGTGACGATTTCAAACTGGCTGTTGTCGTTAAACTGCACCAACATTTGCATGGCTCCCATCAGGGCACCTCCAGCCACGAGGGCCGAAACAATGGCGATGCGCAGGCCGCGCAGCATGAACGGACGGCGGATGAAACTCCATTTGGCCCCCACGAGTTTCATGGTGCGGATGGAGAAGCGCCGTGTGTGGATGAGCAGTCCCATCGTATTGCTGATGAGCACAAACGACACGAAGATGAAGAGGCCGGCCACGATAAGTAGGGCGGTCGACGTCACGCGGATGGTGTGGGTCATCGTGTTCATCAGGTCAACGGGATAGACCACTTCCTTCACGCATTTCTTTTTCTCCAATGCTGGCATGAAGTGGGCGAGGCTGTCGGGGTTGGTGTAGTCGGCTTTGAGGAACACCTCATATTCTGCCGGAATCGGACTTGCGCCGAGCATCTCTTCGGGCGAGCTGCCAAGGTCGGCCATCATTTCTTTCGTGCCCTGCTCCTTGGAGATGTAATTCACCTGCTTGGTATAGGGCATGCGCTGAAGTTCCGCTTTCAGCTGGGCCAGTTCTTGGTTGGAGATACTGTCGTCGAGCAACACTTCCACCGTGAAATTCTCACGCACCGACTGACTGAAATTTCTTGCCATCGTGACAAACATCACGACGGTGCCGAGCAAAATGAGCACCATTGTCAAACTGATGCAGGCGGAGATGGTGCCGAGCAGTCCGCTGCGTTTCCTGATATTCTTTGCCATGTTGTTGATTATGTGGCGCTTCCTTCCTTTCGTTCCCCTCCTTCTCTGCGTTCGCGAGAAAGGGCAGGCTTCAAAAGGGCAGAATACACCTTAAATTCGTACAAAATTACAACATTTGTATTGTTTAACGCCCCCAATAATTAGGGTTTAACGAATATTATTGGTTGCACGGGACTGCTTGCGGCGGGTGTGGGTGGTTTCGCCATTAATAATGGCGGGGAAATAAAGAAAAATCCCCACCCGCATGGTGACACACGGGTAGGGAATACAATATTATGAAGAAAATTGTGGTTCACTTCTTGACAACATCCTTGAAGAGCAGGAAGGCTTCGTCTCGATTGAGCGCTTTTCCGTACATGCGGGCGATGACCACATCGCCAGAGAGGTTGTATTGGGCGTTTTCGCTCGTGTGGGCATCACCGCCGACGGCAATCCACCAGGCTTCCTTTTTGGGAGGGAAACCGTAGCTGCCTTCTGCGGCCATTTCTCCGGCAGGTTCGCCATCGATATAGATGCGTGTTTGGGCCTTATCCTTGTCGTAGACGGCCACCACATGGTAGTAGTGGTTAGCTTTGGCCTTTACGTTGCTCTTGAGCACCTTGTAGCTTCCGCCGATGTGGCAATAGAACTGGATGAGACCGCCTGAAGCCTGCTCGATGCCGCAGCCGCCGCTTTCCTGGGCGCTCATGGGGCAGACATTTAAAGCAGGAACTATTGGTACTCTTGCAGAGAAGACGGCATTT
>OQVT01002087.1_pt1 | contig 12835 bp, 11 predicted proteins | sample 1691561 | NCBI WGS metagenome assembly OQVT01 (sample SAMN03418260, study PRJEB22391) | human gut metagenome | biome: human-gut; feature: organic feature; material: feces | host: Homo sapiens | place: Tanzania | collected 2013-01 | reverse complement strand
ATTGTTCGGTCTTTAGCCCCGCCAATAGCATTGAAATAGGTATCTGCCCCAAGAATCTGACAGATATGTTTGACCTTGTCTTTCCCATGCAAAGTATTGTCTTTCTGAATTGAAGAAGAAAGAAAGAACTCCGTATGAATATCTAAATAGTCCAAAACAGAATGGAAACTATGCAACATAAATTCGCCCAATGAGCGATTAGGATAGTTGCAAATACATTCTAATAAAACCATTACAGGTTGATAATAGGGTGCCTTTTTGTAGGCGCTCTCCAACATACGGAAGAACTTACGGAAATCGTCACGAATAGTAATCTCGTTGAATAACTTATTCGGACTGGCACCATTGAGCGCAATGGTGAACAAATGCCGTTCTCCATTCAACAAGATATTATTGCGGCTGACCCAACCACCTTTGATATAATTGACATCGTCATACACTACATACGTATCTACGGCAGCCATCAGTTGCCAATAGCCAATGTAGGGCATAAAATAAGGTTGCATTATTCCGAGAGTCATAGTGGCAATGATGTTAGTGATTTTTGTCGATGAATTGCCATCGCCCACCGTTGGTAGAACCGACATGGCGCACAACGGAAGATAGCGATTGCAGGTCTCTGCGAATGGTGATGAGACTTACACCTAATAGTTGTGCAAGTTCTGCCTTGGAAATGAGTGGATTTGCCTGAATCAAGCGCAATAACCACAGCATCCGAAGTGGTATGATAAGCAGGTTCCGCAACACCTGCCTTGCGACACTCCGTAATCATCCGTTGCACACCGGAGCCCCAGTTCATAGTCTTGTTATAGTTGATCTGCATATAAAGTTCTGAAATGGTTATAGGGTCTTGTTGATTAGTGAGCAGATATGGTGTGCGATGCGGGAGGTATATGGTTCGGGGACAGCGGCTTGGCGGGCATAGATCTGCCATTGGGAGAGTGTGTCGGCAGCGCGATTGAGCATAGCAGATGCACGCTTGATACTGTTGTCCTGTGCAAAGCGAAGCAAGTCATCGTAGGTGATCTGAGCCGTTTTTCCGCGCAGGGATAACTCGTGGCGATTGAAATAGGCGGGACCGTCCAAGTCGGTAGTAAAAGTAACATCATACGCAGGTGTGATGTGCCATAAGCCGTCCTCCGACAACATAAATGAAAAATTCTTGGTATGGTCGTCCACATTGCCTCCCCATATATTCATAATGATACGGAAAAACAGTTGTTCTTGTTCCTCTTGCGAGATACCTAATCGGCGTGCGACCATGAGCAGATCTTCGTAGGAGTATGCCGTTTCTGACATAGCAGCAAGCGTTTGGATATGGATGCGTTTGCCATTCTGTCGGTCGAACCGTTGTGTAAGGAAATGCAAGGCTCCGTCCACTTCAATCAATCGGGATGGCATCATATCAATGCCTAAATCTTGTGCCATCAGATAGAAGGCATACTCGACCTGTGTGGTGGGGAATATATTGCGTTCCGCAAACTTGATGATATAATAGTCAAAATCATCTCCCCATTCCATCTGTCCGGATCGGATTTCGTTGGTTGTGCGGTTGATAGCAATCAGTGCTTTGGGGTGTTGTCCGCCGGCGGAGGTGCCGACAGCATATAGGCTTTGCATTGTGAGGGATTCTTCGGGCAGGATCTGCACTTGTGTTCGTTCGGCAAAGATACGCAAAGACAAACGATATAGGTCAGCGAGGGGAAGGTCGGCAGGTTGTTGCTCCAACGGAATAGTCGGTCGAAATTCCAGTGCGCCCATACCACGATTGCCAATGAATGCCAGTTTATCCACAGGTGTGATTTGTTTGGCATGCAGATGATGTGCGTTGCGCCAGTTCTCGAACACGAGGTTACCCCATTTGTCGGGCAATGAATCTGCAAGGAAAGGCGGTAAGCCTTGGTAGAGTTTGTCCCTGCTGCCTAAAATTGGTTTGAGGGCTGCGGGCGAGTTAATAGACGCAACCAATGGGGCGATGTCTAAGTTGCCACGCAGAAAATCGGGGTTGTATGCGAATACTGCCCGATTCTGGGATTCATCCCAATAGAGTCGCCCTACTTCGCGATTCCACAGCCATATTGCCAGTAGATTATTTTCCATGTCTGATACGTTTAGGTAGGGTAGCGTTTAGTTCGGATAGCGCATACGGAGAGATGGGTATGTCGGGCAACAGATCTGCCACTGCCGGTAACTGCCCGATAGTGCGCAGCAAAGACAGGAAGTTGCCCATTGTAATATTGGTGGCTTTGCCTTGCTCGAAAGCGCGCAAGGTGAGCATACTGACTCCCGCCCGTTGCGCCACCTCTTTTTGTGTCAGATGGGCATTCAGACGGTAGGTGCGGAATTGAAGTCCAAGGTTCTGTACGATTGCCGCATTGGATAAAGCCGATATGTTTTCTTTATTGAGCATTTCTCTGCGATAGTACTATCTTTATATTGTTTTACTAATCGCAAATATATTATCTGTTATCGTTCTATTTTGACATTAAACGACAATATATTTGCTTTTATGCGCAAAGGTACGGCTTTTATTTGAGATATGCAAATGTGGTGTATATTTTGCTCATACCATGCACACAAAAACATTCATTTTATACACCCTATTACTCTTTCCACATCCTCATCCGTCAGAGCGTGATGTATTGGAAGGCAGATGACTTGCGAGGCGAGACGATTGGCTACGGGGAGGTTCGCTTTGGTAGCACCCGGCGAGTTCGTATAGGGCTCGAAGTCGGTTATCAACGGATAGAAATAGCGGCGACCCAATACATTCTGCGTCTTCATAAACTCATACAATGCATCACGAGTCATACGATATTCGTCGGTAACCAAAATAGGGAAATAGGCATAGTTCCACCTGAAAGCAGGATTTATCTCATAGGGAAATAGTTCTATTCCTTTTACATCTTTGAGGGCGTCCACATACTTTTCGGCAACCCGCTTTCTGGTAGCAATGGCGGCGTCCACATACCGGAGATTCAGCAGACCATACGCAGCACGCACTTCGTCCATCTTCGAGTTGATTCCCGGAGCAACGACCGTAGTTTCTCCACGGAAACCAAAGTTCTTCAGGTTATCGACATCGTACTTCATTTCCGCGCTATGCACCACCATAGCACCGCCTTCAACGGTGTTATAGACCTGGGTGGCGTGAAAACTCAATGTGCTGATATTTCCCCACTCCAAGACAGAGCGATCTTTGTATTTGACGCCAAACGCATGTGCTGCATCGTAAATCACTTTCAAGTTATGCCTCTTCGCAATAGCATCTATCGCCTCTACATCGCAAGGGCAACCATAGACATGCACGGGCATAATAGCCACCGTACGGTCTGTGATAGCAGCCTCTATCTTCGTCGGGTCGATATTTCCATTCTCCGGCAGTACATCCACAAAGACAGGTTTCAGTTTGTTCCACCAGATAGAATGGCTTGTTGCCACAAAAGAGTAAGGGGTGGTTATCACCTCGCCCTCCGCGATATCCAATGCCTGCAAGGCGGTGATGAGCGGGAGTGTTCCATTGGTGAAGAGAGAAAGATATTCCACTCCGAGATAGTCGGTGAGTGCTCGCTCCAACTGCTGATGAAAATTACCGTTATTGGTAATCCACCGGCTGTCCCATATCTGTTGCAGGTAGGGAATAAACTCGTCTAAAGGCGGAAGAAGGGGCGATGTAACGGTGATTCGGTTGGGCATACTCATATACTTATATAGATTTCATGCTGCAAAGTTACAAAAAAGTTGGAATATATGCAAGAAAGTATTAACACTATCCCATCTGCTTGGTTCCTCCCCTACTCTACGCAGATACAAGTTACTCCGTCGGGAACCAAAATCAGTCGCTCATGCTCCTGAAAAGCATCAGAAAACACACTCCACGCAGGCTGCGCATAGGCGGAATCAAGCGTTATATTTGCCATATCGCAAACAGAATAGAATATACAGTCGCCGTTTAGCCGTGCAGTCTTATGTCCGGCGGCATTGTCTGCTTTATCCGGGAAGTATTCGGCATAAGCGTCTGAATACCAGAAGATAAACGGAACATGATACTCTTCTTTTTGGGGTGTGCAGTTACCTCCGTGTCCACCTCCGTCTCGTCCAATCCCCTCGCCATGGTCCGATACAAAGACAAAAGAGGAGATGGTATTCGGCCGGTCTATTTTCCGTATGATAGATGACAAGATATAGTCGGTATAGAGGATACTGTTGTCATACGCATTGATGTACAGACTATCGCATACAGCACGTTCTTCGGGCGTACATGTGTTTGCGTTGGGGCGATAGACATCATACTCCGGCTCATAGTTGGTATAGAAACTATGGTTACCCAAGAACTGCATCATAATAAATAGTTTATCGTGTTGCTGTACCAGCGAATCCACTATGTGTATCATCGTCTTGTCGCCCGAAACTATCTCGTCATTTCTGACAATGTTCGGAACTACTATCAACGAATCCACCCCGTCGGACAGATACGTCTCTGAGGAAAGCAGATTGGTGTTGCTAACTATGGTAAATGTCTTGAATCCGCACTCCCGAAATGGCTCAATGATAGAACGTTCCATAAAGTTCAAGTCGTAATTTTGGGGCGTAGCACGCGTGATAAGCATAGGCACGGAATACATAGTCAGACAGGCTTGCGAGTAGTAGTTATCAAAAAGAATCAGGTTGTCCATACTTTCTAATTGTGGCGTGGTAGAGCGTGGATATACACCATTGAGTGAGAGATTATCGTAGCGAAGAGACTCTCCAATGGCCACTATGTACACTTCGCGCACGGGGGGGGTAATACGCGTAGCACCGAAAAGGGTTTCTTTGGCAGATGCCATCATGCTGCGCTTATGTAATTCCTTGGCAGCGTTGACCGACTGATAATATACATTGTACGGCGGGCGATTCAGAATGCGATTATCCACAAAATAGCGCACGGTCAGTGCCGAGTGATAGCCGGCGGTTATCTTGACAGACACAAAACCGACCAGCAACAACAGGACTACACTACTTGCCACCCAACACCACTTGTTGTACCCGGGTCGTTGATATGTGAGACACGAGACCACACACATGGCTATTATCGGAAGCCAACGCCACACCTCTTTGAGGTTCGTTTGGTAAAATTCTGCCGCTTCTTGCGGATTGGTCTTGATAGTCGAAATAATCGCACCGGGCAGAAGGTAAGAGTTGTATATATCCACCATTGTGAGGTCGATAATCGAAACCACACTGCAAACGACCGCCGCCACCGCATACATCCACCGTTTCGGCAACAATCCTATCATCACGAGCAACGGCAGGGCATAAAGTACACTGGTAACCATATACGTGCTGCCGGCGGAGTTGGCAAAGGTGTATATGCTGTTTGGATAAAGCAGGATTGCCGCCAATAGGACGATACTAAGGCTACGGGATATTTCTTTGGCGTGCGGCAGGTTGCCCAAGGAATGAAAATTGATGGTCATGTATAGAGTATTTTGTAGAGTCTTTGCTTGCACCAACTGCCTATTTGTCGGATACGGCGTTTGGCACGCAGCAGAAAAATCGGTGTGCGATAGGTACGTATCACGGAGCGCGGTTGCTGCGACCAATCCACCTTACCAAGTTCCGCTTTTGCGGCATCGTGATATTGCGGACTGAGCCAATAATCCAACAGACTATTAACCCGCAGATGGTCAAAAAGGCGTTTCCACTCGGTGCTCAGACTTGCTTCTGTAGCGATGGTCTCTAACAGAAAAGTCATGTGATACTCCGGCGCATGCAGATGGCGTGTAGCACGGAGACAAGTAGGAACATCGTTGTTGTAGCACGCCAACGGTCGGTTCAGAAAGGCTATCGGATAGTGCATCGCAGTCTTCGCCCAAAGTAGGAAATCTTCACCCAAACGGACACCCGGAGGAAAGCCTCCCGATTCGTAAAACACATGGCGGGGCATGGCTACAGCACCCGTCCAAACAGGCATTGCACCACTTGTCAGATACACTTGCGGATAATCTATGTAGCCGGTTGGGATATTCAGAGCGATGTGCGTTTTGCCTGTTTTGTAGTAGATATAGTTGGTGGCATATAACCCCGCATCCGAGTAATTACGAATATGCAATGCCATCTCTTCCAAAAACGTCGGTTCCCACCAATCATCGGCATCCAAAAAACAGACATACTCCCCCGATGCTGCCCGTACCGCATTATTACGCGCTACAGACACGCCTTGATTAGGCTGACCCAACAAGCGGAAACGCCCGCCACAGCGCGGATTGTTCTCTGCCAACCAACCTTCCACGGTCGCCCGACTGCCATCCGTGCTACCATCGTCCATGATGATACACTCATAGTCCGTGCAGGTCTGCGATAAGACTGTATCCAATGTATGACTTACATAAGGTGCCTTGTTATATAGCGGAATAATAATGGAAAACATCTATGGGGTATTTTATGTATTTCAATCCTTTTTCGTTTCTATGATAGTATCAGTCATACTTTGTTTCTTTCGGTTCCTCACCAATCCATTTTTGTCTATATTTGGATAAAGAAAAAAAATGGTTAAATTACATGGTCAATTATATGTTCAAAGAGAAAATTAACGTTCATAACCATCCCCATTTCTCCAACTTAAACAGCACCCTTTCCATAAAGTACACCAACGGATAGAGGTGGTGGCGACGCAGCCGGTTCATCTGTTCCATATCAAAAGCATGGTGGTCATAGTCCCACAACACAGCCGGTGGCAATACCTCTTCGAGTACGAGGCGGCGTTCCTGCGCACGCAGCGGAAGATTGGTCTCACTGATACCCCCGCCGTCAAAAATCGTTACATCTATATCCGCATACACGGGGCGGACCTTCCCTAATCCGATGGCTTGCAAATACCATTTCCAATCGCTGACGATACGTAGGTCCTCGTCGTAGAGCCCATAGTGGTCGTCATCGAAGAGTGCACGGCGGATATAGGCGCAATCGTGATTGAGTGTAGAGGAGTAGAACTGCCGCAGGGAGTACTCCGTATAGCCGCTTTTGCCGATAAGTTTCCCATTGCCATCCACCTTCAGCATATTGCCATAGAGGATGTCTATTGGTTGTCCCGCCTTTGCCGTCTGTTCCGTCAGGGCATTGAGCATACGTTCTGTAACATCCGCTGCCGCAAGATAATCCCCCGCATTGAGAATCTGGATATACTCCCCCTGCGCCAGCCGAATTCCCTTGTTCATGGCGTTATATATCCCCCTATCCGGCTCAGAGATAATTTGTAATTTACAATTTGTAAATTGTAATTTTGCCACCATAGCAGCCAAATACTCCTTTGTCCCGTCCGTACTTGCCCCGTCAATGATTATCCATTCAAAATCGCTCACAGTCTGCTCCAGCACGGAGTCCGCAGTCTTACGCAATCCTACAAGATTATTATACGTGATAGTTATGATTGAGAGTCTCATGTGTCCATAGAATTAAACGTCAATTATCCGGTGATATAATTTCCATAAAATGCAGAATCTGCTCACTTTTTCTCGGTTGCGTACCGAAACAAGCAAACGGAGGCCACTGATTATAAAACTGCAGATACGTCATCTTGATTTATTTCTAAAACGCTGCAAAGATACAACATTTCCCGAATATATACAAACCAAGCATAAAGACAACCACTCTAAAGCAACAGCAAAATAGTCCGACTATTTTTTCTCTACCATCCACAGCCACACGGGTTGAACTTCAATGGTATAGGCGGATTGCTCTATGGTAGAAGTTTCATCGTATGTAATAATCAGTAGCCGCCAATCGGGGTGTTTGGCTGCAAACTGAAGAAGCGGCGTCACCTCACGTTCATAAGTAGCAGAATCTGCTATAGAATAGCAATTTTCATAAATTACACTTTATACAAACACCACACTTATATAAAACAAACTTTACAAAAGTTCCACAATACCTATGCCAAACCGCCGGTGCCCCCTCCATTGTCGCATCTATCGCCCTACCACTACCTGCTCTTACACCACTCTTGTATATCTTTATTTTCACCCTCAAAATCTCCCATTGCCCTCTCTCATCAACGGTGCACGCATGACAAAGACATCGAAATAGTTAATTACATGGTCATTATATGCTTATCTCCCATTACAAAAGACCACGCCTTGATTAAAATTAAAATTTATTTGCATAATTCCTCGAAATATACTAACTTTGCAAGCCGAATGAATGATTCACCTTTTTTATAATGACTACGCCGACACATCCTTGTCATATATCCATAGTATCTCCCGTCTATCGGGGGGAGAAGATGGTTGCTGAATTGGTAGCACGTATTATGCACACTATGGATGAATTGTTTTCCGATATAGCGGTATCTTCCGCGAATACCCCCCCCGCGTCTTCAGGAAGCGTATTCGCCTACGAAATCATTCTTGTCAATGATGCTTCGCCCGACCGCTCATGGGAGGAAATAGAGAAGCAATGTGCATTGCATCCGTGCGTCAAAGGCATTAACCTTTCGCGCAATTTCGGGCAGCACTATGCCATCACCGCCGGTCTGCACTACGCCAAGGGCGACTATGTGGTGGTGATGGACTGCGACCTGCAGGACCGCCCGGAAGAAATCCCCAATCTATACAAAAAAGCACAAGAAGGATATGATTCTGTTTTCGCGCAGCGCATACATCGCGAAGATAATTGGTTCAAAAGAACGTCCTCCAAACTTTTTTATTCTGTCTTTAGTTACCTCACAGACACCCGACAAGACGCTTCGGTTGCCAATTTCGGTATCTATCGCCGTTGTGTGATTGATGCCATTTTGTCTATGGGCGACCGATTCCGCTATTTCCCGACACAGGTGCAATGGGTCGGATTTCGTAAGGCATACCTGCCTGTTCGGCACGCCGAGCGTGCCGAAGGAAAGTCGTCCTACAACTTTGGGCGACTGATACGCCTTGCATTAGATACCATCATCTCGTTCTCCGACAAACCGATGCGGCTTATGGTCAAATTCGGTTTTGTCATCACGTTGCTGTCTATTCTGATTGCCATAGGCTATCTCATTCGCTTTTTGTTGGGTGACATCGTAGTCTTGGGCTACACCAGTCTTATCCTCTCTGTGTGGGCTATTGCCGGCATTATCATTTCTTTACTGGGCGTTGTCGGACTATATATTGGTAAGATGTTCGATACTGTTAAACGCCGCCCCACTTTCATTGTGGAAGAAACTCAAAACTTGGACGTATGAATATCATCACTTTGGATTGGGATTCCCTTTTTTTCGGTTTGCGTATAGGTCGTGTCGATTTGCAGACACCGTCTGATGCCAAAGAACTGCCTGAACGACATACCGAGTTGAAACGGCAATACGATTTGCTGTATGTATTCGATCACGCACAAGCAGGTTTCTCTGCTGAAGGCGCATCACTGGTAGATGAGAAGATTTTATACACTAAAGTATGCAAGCCATGCCTACCGTTTAATGGAGTTTCCTTCTATCAAGGGGACAAGCCGTCCGAGGCACTGTATCGCTTGGCTCTCATCAGCGGTAGTTATTCCCGTTTCAGATTAGACCCTCTATTCCCAAAAGGCAGTTTTGAACGTCTGTATCGCCGTTGGATAGAAACGGCATGTCCGGCAGAAGGAACCAACAAGCAGATTCTGACTTTTCTTGACTCACACGGAGTAGCCAAGGGTATGATTACCATTGATTATCAGAGCGAATTGGGGCATATCGGTTTGGTGGCAGTAGATACAGATACACAACACATGGGCATTGGTAGCAAACTGATGTCCACTTTAGACGGCTACTTGTTTGAACGCGGCGTAAAAACCTTGGAAGTCCCCACTCAAAAAGCCAATCTCGATGCATGCCGTTGGTATGAAAAGAATGGCTTTTCTATAAAAAGCGTAACAAGCATTTATCATTGGTGGCTGTAAGTATAAACTGATTATGAGTGAACATATTAGAAATATCATAAAGAAGAACTTGGATGTCATCGGTATCTTTGCACTGATGGTGGGCATTTTTGCGTATATCATGTTTGTGATAAAATGGAATAGCGACCTACCCGCCCATGCACACATCGCACAACAGATGCTCGAGGAACATCGGTTGTTTTCAACCAACTTCCTAATGTATTTTCTAATCAACCTGCCACTTTCTTTACCGGTGCTAAATATCCGATGAGGGCAGTATTGGTGCTGCTTCTGGCTGCCGCCAACACCGCCAAATACACCATAGTGCGGGAAGCCTTTTGCGAATGGACATCCTCTAAAACGGCTAAATTGGCATCTTTCTCTATGCTTTTCGTGTACATCATACCGCTGATGTATTTTCTGAAGCCGTTAGGTATTTTCCTCTCGGCAGATAATATGTATTTGGGCTACTATGTCCCCAATGTTTGGCACAATTCCACCATACTATGTATGATGCCTTTTGCCATAGCCTGCTATTTGCTGTCCGTCAAGCAGTTCAAACAGTACACCGACCGGCGCAACAAGTATATATCCCTATTTCTCGTATTAAGCGTCCTCGTCAAACCAAGTTTCTTTTTCGTGTATGTTATTGCCTACCCGATTATAATGCTGAGTCAATACGGGCTGAGTAAAACATTCTCTAAATCCTTGCTGCCATTGTTAGTTGGTGGAATCTGCCTTGTTTATGAGTACGTAACCATATATTATAGCGGAGTGAACGATGGGAGTAGTGTCGTCATAGACATTGCGCAACTCTTTACGCTTGATTTTTGGCAATCCCATATCTTGTATTTGGTGGTATCCCTCTCTTTGCCGCTCTTATTCCTCTGCTTGTATGGTCACACTATTGTTCGAGACCCTGAATTTTGGTTCGTCCTGATTATGTTGGTATGCGGTTTGGGCATTATGTGGTGCTGTCGGGAAACGGAACCGCGAGCCACACACGGTAACTTCGGTTGGCAAACCATTGCAACAATGTGGTTCGTCTATTTCTATATGCTCAAGACTGTCATTAATAGCGAAGTATCACCTTCGCTTCAATTGGGGGAGTGTTCGCAGAAAGCAATGCTCATTATATTCGGATTGCACGTGATAATGGGGTTTGTATATCTGGGTAAATTTCTGGTTACGAAGAGTTTTTATTGATACCTATGACCAAATTTGCTACATATAGTTCCCTTGTGGCAGTCAACCTGCTGTACGCGTGTGTTACTATTTTCACAAAGTACGCATCGCAGCATACTTTTATGTCTGCCAAGTACTTGCTGGGGTTGTGTGGTGCAGTCGGTGTGATGGGTATATATGCCGTGTGTTGGCAACAGATACTCCGGCACATAGAACTCAGCACCGCCTATATGTTCAAAGGCACAAGCCTTATATTTGTGATGTTGCTTGCCTTTGCTCTTTTTGGCGAGCAAGTCACGCTCAATAACATCATCGGGGCGTGCGTCATCATTGCAGGAATTGTCCTGTATGCTGAGAAATAATATGTACATCGTTTTAGTCATATTATCCGTTTTTGCCGCAGCCTGCGCACAGATGTTTCTCAAGCAGGGAGCACGGCGAAACTATACCCCGTGGTGGCGGCAGTACCTGAATATATGGGTCATCAGCGGCTATATGGTTATGGCAGGCTGTTTGGTGCTGAACATCTTTTGCATGAGCCATAGTGTTCAAGCCAAGGAAGTAAGTACCATCGAATCACTGAGTTACCTTTTCGTGCCGTGCTTGGCTTTCCTTTTGTTCAAGGAGTCCATCACTCGCCGTAAAATTGCAGCAATAACCATAATAATCACCGGCGTAATACTGTTTTTCTTGTAAATATGAATACCAAATTAGTTAAGGGCGTCTTTTATGGATTGTCCGCCTTGCTCACAGGAGTATTGACTTTCTTTATCTTGTATAATGCAGGTTGGATAATTGGCGATGATGCCATTGTTGTTTCGCATACAGGATGGGGACATTTCTTTAATCCGAAGGACACCACATTACCGGCGGCAGGACGATTCTATCCACTGGCGTATGTTATTTACAACATCCTGCCAATATGCCACTTATGTTCCGCCCATGCACATTTTGCTTTACACGCATTAGTCTTTGTGATTTTCTGTATAGTCTCATTATGGGCATGTTACAAGGCTGCTGATGCGAAACCATTAACTTGGCAGGAGGGCATATTGGTATTGTCTGCTGCTGTAATATGCATTGCACGCGCCTACAACAATTTTTTGGATGCATATTCCACAATATGGGTAGATTATACATTGGTTATGATTTGGGCACTATGCTGCTATTATGTACATGCACATCAATCCAAACCGGCTCTAATCATCGGTCTGTTGAGTGTCACATACCTCACATATTGTTTGGAAACAAACTTTGTCTTTCCGCTTGCTTATGGCGTTATCGGTTTGCTCTGTACATGGAAAAAATCCTCTAAATTGGAAAAAACATATCTATGGAGTTTAATTGGTGTCGGAGTCATTTTTTTGGTACTCTACTTTTTTATTTGCTTTTTGCATATAGAAACGGCTTATGATGGTGCACATGGTCAAGAAATCACTCTATTCAGCAATGCAATCAGAATGTTTATTGCTCAGAAAGTGTTATGGCTTGTCCTGATTCTTGTTTGTTGGAGAGCATACCGCATCCTTGTTAAAAAGGACAAGTTTGAATTTTGGGATACTATTTTGCTTACAGGATGTGCATATTGTTGCGGATGTGCAGTTATGAAACTCAATTGGGTTTTGTACTACTCACTTGCATCCATATTTACAATTCCGGCAGTGGTTCACTACTTGCACAAATACATCGGTTCCCAATGGGCATGGCTTATTATGCTGACTTTGGCATTGTTCATGTTTCGCAAGGTTCCGGGATATATAAAGACCACCCAGAATAA
>OQVT01002085.1_pt1 | contig 12837 bp, 17 predicted proteins | sample 1691561 | NCBI WGS metagenome assembly OQVT01 (sample SAMN03418260, study PRJEB22391) | human gut metagenome | biome: human-gut; feature: organic feature; material: feces | host: Homo sapiens | place: Tanzania | collected 2013-01 | reverse complement strand
GTTCGTCCTGTGGAAAGCTCTGTCCCTCCCGGTCCCGACTCGCTGTCAGATTGACATGGCGAAGAAACTATCGGCTGGGGACAATAGGCGATTCATCCTACAGGCGTTCCGTGGTATCGGGAAGTCCTTCATTACGTGTGCCTTCGTGGTCTGGAAGCTGTGGAATAACCCGGACTTGAAGTTCATGATTGTGTCGGCCTCAAAGGAACGAGCCGATGCGAACTCCATCTTCATCAAGCGTATCATCGACCTGATGCCTCAACTCCAAGAGCTGAAGCCTAAGCAGGGACAGCGAGACGCAGTAATCAGCTTCGACGTAGGGCCAGCCAAGCCAGACCACTCACCTTCGGTTAAGTCCGTGGGTATCACTGGTCAGTTAACTGGTAGCCGTGCTGACATCCTGATTGCCGATGACGTAGAGGTCCCCGGTAACTCAGCGACTCAGGCTGCAAGGGACCGACTGTCCGAGCTGGTTAAAGAGTTCGACGCAATCCTGAAGCCGGGTGGTACGGTTATCTATCTGGGTACTCCTCAGACCGAGATGACCCTGTATCGTCAGCTTGAGGGTCGTGGCTACTCGACTACCATCTGGCCTGCTCGTTACCCTCGTGATGAGAAGGACTGGAAGTCTTACGGCGACCGTCTGGCTCCGATGCTTCAGGCTGAGCTTGAGTCCGACCCTGAGGGCTACTACTGGCTCCCAACGGATGAGGTACGCTTCGACGATGAGGACTTGAAGGAACGTGAGCTGTCCTATGGTAAGGCTGGCTTCGCTCTCCAGTTCATGCTGAACCCGAACCTTGGGGATGCCGAGAAGTACCCGCTGAAGCTGCGTGACCTTATCGTAGCGGACTTGGACCCTGAGTCCAGCCCTATGGTCTACCAGTGGCTCCCGAACCTTCAGAACAAGCGTGATGACGTTCCTAACGTTGGACTCATGGGCGACACCTACCACACGTATCAGACTGTAGGTTCTGCCTTCAGCTCATACACCCAGAAGATTCTGGTCATTGACCCTAGTGGTCGTGGTAAGGATGAGACTGGCTATGCGGTGCTGTATCAGCTCAACGGCTACATCTTCGTGATGGAAGCTGGTGGTATGCGTGGTGGCTATGAGGACTCAACGCTGGAAGCTCTGGCGAAGATTGGACGCAAGTGGAAGATTAACGAGTATGTCATTGAGGGTAACTTCGGTGATGGTATGTACCTCGAACTCTTCAAGCCTGTAGCGGCCCGTATTCACCCGGCAGCAGTGACCGAGGTCAAGAGCAAGGGTCAGAAGGAACTCCGCATCTGCGACGTTCTGGAGCCTATCATGGGGTCCCACCGACTCATCGTGAATGCTTCGACCATTGTGTCTGACTACCAGACTGCCTCTGATAAGGATGGTGTCCGTAACCCAATCTACTCGCTGTTCTACCAGATGACCCGTATCAGCCGTGAACGTGGAGCCTTGGCACACGATGACCGACTTGATGCTCTGGCTATCGGTGTTCAGTTCTTCGTAGAGTCTATGGCGAAGGATGCCGTGAAGGGCCAGCGTGAAGTCACCGAGGAGTGGCTGGAGGAACAGATGGAAGACCCACGGAAAGGCTTTAAGTCCATCGAGACGGACTACTGGGACAATGGGGTCCGGGTCCAGTTCAATACAGATGATGACTTGGGCTTAGGGTCCTACGTGAAGTTCCACTGACCTAATGAATAACTATGGGTGAATACTGCATGAACAAGCGGTTAGTAACCCATAGTTACTAGTGGTCTAACTCTATGATTCTAAAGGCTTTTGGACTTAACTATCACTATAGGGAAGACCCCCGGTTACTTATAGTAAAGACTCAATGAATAAGCATATGCATACTTTATGCAAGACCTTAGGAGGCAGACTCCTGAGTTCTTACCTAAGGTTCGCGCCGATAGAGGAGGGTGATAATAATCATAATCCCTCCATAACTTAAAGTAGACCATCGCTGACAGGAGGTATGTAGCATGGGTAAGACCAAAGCTGTTCTCAAAGCTCTGGCGACCAATAGAGCTACGTACAGGTTTCTTGCTGCTGTTCTACTTGCTGCTGGCGTTACTGCTGGAAGTCAGTGGGTCGGGTGGGTCGAGACTCTCGTATGTACTCTGGTGTCTGAGTGTCATTAACGCCGTAATGGTAACAATCAACGAAAGGAGATAGAATGGACGAAGAGTCTTACGGGTCGTTCTCTGAAGAGGACTATCAGACGGAGTGGGAATACGCCCATTGAAGACCTAAGGTCAGTACGTGGGATAAACCCTCCACTCTACTGACCTTAGCTACTGTAGTCAAGGACTTTAGGTAACACCTTAAGAGAAGCTCACTTAGGGTCTATCCACTTATGGTCTCACCCTAGTGTCGCCTGACCTACGGTCCTTGACCTACAGTAGCTCACACCTACAGTCTCTCGATGAGTTTTGGACCAAAAGTTCGAGAGTCCATCTCACAGTTCAAGAACCTCAAGTCTCCCCATAGCCCTCTTTCAGTCAGACCAAAGGCCACCACCCCAGTGACCAAAGGTCAAACCTCAAGTCTTTGACCCAAGGTTGACCCGAAGTCTGGACCGATAGGGCCTATATCTAGTGGTTGGGGGCCTAAGGTTGGGACTATATGTTGTGTCCTTGAGTCGCTATCTGTATCAGCCTCAAGTCATCACCTCAAGTCTCATCACCTACAGTCCAACTACCTACAGTCAATCCCTAAGTGATGGGACTACCTACAGTCAATAGACACTATGTCGACCTTTAGTTTATCAGAGTCTTAAGGTCTAGACTCACAGGTTATCACATCCGGTCTCTTTAGCAGTCAGTGACCATTGCTGACTAGGGTTATTGTTGGTGTCTGCCAACTGGACTCTTATAATACAGTCTTAAGACTTAAAGTCAATCACTATCTGTCATCTGTAGTCATCCTTATATAGTCATTGGACTACTGTATAAATTAACATGATAAATAGTTGTTGACACTTTCAGTCTAACTATGGTTTAATGCTCCTCGTCAACACGACAGCGACTCACCGAGACGGTGACTCACAGTAGGTAGGGCGATAGGTTGAATGGTCTAGCCAGTACGGGAGATTGCAGAAGGAACTAAGCGCACCAACCTGAAGTAAGAAAGTAGTTGACAAGCAGTAACGACTTAACGTAGTATGTACCACATCAACACGGCACCAACGGTTGATAAGCAGTACCAGAGGCAACGCCTCAACGCTCTTTAACAATCTGGATAACTCTTAATGTGCGCCGATAGTAAGCGATTAACTCAAGAGACTTGCTGGCTACTGCGGGTCAGGCTCAAGATGAGCGCCTCAGGTCTCTTTCTGATAATCACTCACTTAAAGGATACACATCATGATTTACACTAACGAACCAGCCAACGTCTTTTATGTGCTCGTGTCTGCTGCTCGTGCCAACCTCTCTGATATGGTCAACATGGGCCGTCAGTTAGACCTTAAGGCACTGCTGCAAGCTGAACCAGACTACTACGGTGTGCTGGAATGTACCGGGCTTACAGGCTGCTACCGTGAGCAAGGGCAAGAGGTCGCCACTGAAGAGAGAACCTACCGTGTACGCTGCGAGTCCAAAGCTCAAGCTATCAATGTTGCACGACTGGCCTGCAATGACTTTGAGCAAGACTGTGTGATGGTCTACAAGTCTCAGACTCACACGGCTGGCCTGATGTTCTGCAAGGGACTGGACGGCTACCGCACTGAGCGCCTGCACGGGTCTTTCCAGCAGGTCGATGCACCGAAGGGTGAATGCTTCACGAAAGACGCTGAAGGCCGCTTCTGGGAGGTGGTGTAATGTACAAGATAACGTATCGCAGTGAGCAGGCATTTTACGATGGTCTCTTTGAGCTGATGAAGCGCGGGGCCTGCTACGAGGCTGACCATCACAGCCTGACCATAACGCTGACAGGCGGGTACTGAGTGCCAGACTACAGGTCCTTTGACTGAAGGGCCTGACTGATTGTCACTTAACTTGAGAAGGAAACAACAAGATGAACGCACACGATAAAGTAATCATGAACAACCTGATGTCTCAGCTTCACGCTATCATCTGCGAGGAGTGCTACAAGATTGAGGACCCTAACGCTGGCATAGGTGGTCAGCCTCGCTGGTCTGCCTTTGAGATACTGGCTAAAGAGCACGGCTACAAGCTGTTAGGTCTGGGACATTTCGCTGCTGCCTTTGAGCATGAGGACCTGCCGGGCTACGCTATCAAGGTGGGCTTTAAGAAGGATGACTCAGGCGCTGCGTATGCGGCCTTCTGCCGGGAGAATGAGGGTCTGGCGGGACTTCCGGTCATCCATCTGGTCAAACGCTTTAGCAGGGCTTACATGGTCGCTATGGATAAGTACCGCTCACTGCAAGACATCGGTGGGGACTACTGCCGGGACGGTAAGACTTACGAGCAACGGGTCCTTAACGTGTCGTGGCGTGTAGTCAACGCAGTGATAGACCATTGCGAGATGCCAGCCGCTGCACTGAGCTGGTGGCTTGACCAAGACGCTCGCATAGAGTTTGCACACGTCGAGACCCAATACATCAAAGACCTTGCGCAGACTGCACGTAAGATTCACACGTTCTTCTACGGTCTGGCATCGTTCGACACTCACCGCGCTAACGTGATGGTTGACAATAACGGGCGCTTGATAATCACGGACCCAGTGTCTTGGACTGCGAGCGACCATCAAGACGAGATGCAGGGCAAGCTGAACGCAATAGCTGAGTGATAGACGAGAGGCCACTAGATGTAGTGGTCTCAAAGATTATTTCTCACAACATATAGAGGTGAACGTCATGACTTTAGGTCACTTTATCTGCCTGACTCCGGTCATCTGGATGATTGGGTATGGGTTTTACGACTGCATCAAGCGAGGGTCACTGTAATGGGCTGGCTACTTCTGGTCATCGGCTACGGTCTGATAGCTGCAATCCTCGCTAAAGACATCGCCAAGGCACGTAAAGTCTACCGCTTCCAGTATGTATCACTGGGTCGCTGGACTGTAAGACAACCAAACGGACGCTTTATGCGCAACCTCGCAAACGTCTGGGACATCGCAACCTTAGGGAGCAAGCTGTAATGTGTAAGACCTGTATTGACTGTAAGATGTTGAAACCTCTGAGCGAATACTTTAAGAACGCATCCAGTAAGGATGGGCACATTGGCACCTGTAAGGCGTGTAAAGCACGTCAGCAGCGCGAACGGCGCAAGGCTGGCAAGAACCCTGAACGCTACCAGAAAGAGGCTGAGCGTAGACGTAATGACCACCTGAAGGCGAACTACGGTATAGACTCTGCTGAATACCTCAAGCTATACGCTGAGCAGAAAGGGGTGTGCGCAATATGTAAGCAACCTGAGTCTATGGAGGGCCGCTCTCTGTGCGTAGACCATAGCCATCTGACTGGGGACGTGCGGGGCCTGTTGTGCTCTAACTGTAACCGGGGAATTGGCCTATTGAAGGACTCGCCAGAACTATTGAGAAACGCATTCCACTACTTGACAGGGGCTTTATAATGTACACTCACAAGACTTCAAATCACACCGTTCGTCAACAGCAGGAGCGCGACCGGGTACTGCAAGCAAGGCTCCGGGCTGAGGGCAATAAGTCCGAGCTGATGTGTCTGGCCTACGGTGGACGACCACGCACTGACGATGGTAAACTTCTGGTCTCAGGCTGGAGGGCGATAGACCAGCGGTCAGGCATCAAGCACACGACCAAAGGCGACTTCAGTCATCTCCACGCTAACCCATTGATATGCAAGTAGTTTGGACTAAACTATCACTAAAGGACTCAAGGTCGAAAGACTCTAAGTCAGGACTGAAGTGAAAGACTTTAGTGATAAGACAACAGTTATAAGGACTTTAAGTATGAGCGTCATCTCAATTGACAAGCACGACTTCTCTGATGTGTCGAATGCAATCGAACCTTTCAACGTACTGGCTGACCACTACGGTCAGGACCTCGCAGTCAAACAGCTTCAGCTTGAGCATGAGGCATACACTGAAGGCGAGCGACGCTTCATTAAGAACCTTGAGCGCCAAGCTGAGCGCGGGGAGCTGGCAGACAATCAGGTCGCCAAGCCTCTGATGCAAACGCTGGTCCCGACCATCGCCAAGGCTGTGCGTGAGTGGCACGAAGGCCCGGACGGTAAGTCCTCGACCTCTCGTCCAAGCGTAGCGTTTACCATGCTGAGCACTGAGGAGAAGGCCGTCAAGGACCGCTCTCTACGCATCTCTGCCGAGTCTGCTGCGGTCATCATACTGAAAGTCATTCTCTCTAAGCTGGTCAAGCCTGAGGGAATCCCGATAACGCCGATGGCCTCCGCGATTGGTCGCACACTGGAAGATGAAATCCGCTTCGGTCGCATCCGTGAGCAGGAGCAGGAGCACTTCAAGAAGACCATAGCTGAGAACCTGAAGAAACGTGCAGGCGCAAGCTACAAGAAAGCCTACATGCAGGCAGTCGAGGCGTCCATGCTTGAGCAAGGCCAACTGGCTGACGCTTGGGGGACTTGGAGTCCGACCGAGGCGGTTCACGTAGGCATCAAGATGCTTGAGCTGGTCATTCAGTCCTCGCAACTGGTCGAGCTGAAGCGTTACGGTGCAGGCAATGCAGCAGCAGACGTCGAGATGGTCCATCTGTCAGACTTCTGGGTCAAGAAGATGGCTCAACGTGGCTTCTCTCTGGCTGGCATCGCTCCGGTCTACCAACCGTGCGTCGTTCCACCTAAGCCGTGGACTGGGGTTGTGGGCGGTGGCTACTGGGCTAAAGGTCGCAGACCTCTCCCACTGATTCGCTTAGGGTCCAAGGCTGCGGTCCAGCGTTACGAAGACGTGTACATGCCTGAAGTCTACGAGGCGGTGAACATCATTCAACAGACTCCTTGGAAGGTGAACAAGAAGGTTCTGGACGTGGTGAACATGGTCGAGAAGCTGAACAACACGCCTATCGCTGACATCCCTCAGATGGAACCAATGAAGCCTGAAGACTACGAGGGTGAGACTGAAGAGGAGCTGAAGGCGTGGAAGAAAGCTGCTGCTGGTATCTATCGCCGCGAGAAGGCCCGACAGTCCCGCCGTTTGTCTCTGAGCTTCATCGTCGGACAGGCGAACAAGTTCTCTCAGTTCAAGGCCATCTGGTTCCCGTACAACATGGACTGGCGCGGTCGAGTATATGCGGTCCCGATGTTCAACCCGCAAGGTAACGACATGCAGAAGGGTCTCCTGACTCTGGCAGTCGGCAAGCCAATCGGTGCGGACGGCTTCAAGTGGCTCAAGGTCCACGGTGCTAACTGCGCTGGTGTCGATAAAGTCACCTTCGAGGAGCGCATCAAGTGGGTGGAAGACAACCACGACAACATCCTCGCGGCTGCTAAGAGTCCGATGGACGCAATCGACTGGTGGGGTCAGTTAGACTCTCCGTTCTGCTTCCTCGCGTTCTGCTTCGAGTATGCTGGAGTCATGCACCACGGGCTGAGCTACTCCTGCTCACTGCCTATCGCGTTCGATGGGTCCTGCTCCGGGATTCAGCACTTCAGCGCGATGCTCCGGGACCACGTTGGTGGACATGCGGTCAACCTGACGCCAAGCGGGAAGGTCCAAGACATCTACCGCATTGTGTCCGACCGGGTGGAGGAACAGCTTAAGGAACTGCTGGTCAACGGTAGCGACAACGAGGTGAAGACCTTCGAGGACAAGAAGACAGGCGAGATTACTGAACGTCTGGTCCTTGGGACCCGTGAGCTGGCCCGTCAGTGGTTGACCTACGGTATGTCACGCTCGGTCACTAAACGCTCGGTCATGACTCTGGCCTACGGGTCAAAGGAATACGGGTTCGCAGACCAAGTGTTTGAAGATACCGTGATGCCAGCGATTGACAGCGGCAAGGGCGCGATGTTCACGGACCCAAGGCAAGCGTCTCGCTTCATGGCTAAGATGATTTGGGATGCGGTAAGTGTGACCGTAGTGGCTGCGGTCGACGCGATGAAATGGCTGCAAGGCGCTGCTAAACTGCTGGCTGCTGAAGTCAAGGACAAGAAGACCAAAGAGGTCCTGAAGCCTTGCCTCCCGGTTCACTGGGTAACGCCTGACGGTTTCCCGGTCTGGCAGGAGTACCGCAAGAAGGACACCACACGTCTGAACCTCCTGTTCCTTGGGTCGTTCAACCTGCAACCGACAGTCAACAAGGGGTCGAAGAAAGAGCTGGACAAGCACAAGCAGGAGTCTGGTATCAGCCCGAACTTTGTACACTCACAGGACGGCAGTCACCTGAGGAAGACTGTGGTTCACACTCACCGTAAGTATGGCGTGATGTCCTTCGCAGTGATTCACGACAGCTTCGGGACCATCCCGGCAGACGCTGAGTTCCTGTTCAAAGGCGTCCGTGAGACGATGGTCGAGACCTACCGCGACAACGATGTGCTGCAAGACTTCTACGAGCAGTTCGCGGACCAGCTTCACGAGAGCCAGCGCGACAAGTTGCCTGAGCTTCCGAAGCGCGGTAAACTGAACATCGAAGACATTCTGTTATCTGATTTTGCATTCGCCTAAGGAGGCACCTACATGAAATTCGCACACAAGCAAACTGGCGTTAAGGGCGGTACTCAAATCGTGACCGTGACCGAGCACAACGGCAAGGGTCTGGCGAAGACCACGGTCATCCCAACCGAGATGTCCAAGCAGCTTAACGTCCCATTCAAGTGGCTGGTGCAACAGGTCGAGCAGGCCCACGAGCAGGCCCTAACCGAGGCAGCAGCAAAATGACAGACCTTAAGTGGCTGGCCTTATGGCTGGCCTTCTTAGCAGTGTACACCTTAATCCAACGCAGAAGAGGCTAACCCTATGTTCTTTAACTCCGAACTGAAAGCACGTATCGCAGAACTTGAACTCCACCTGAAGAACAGCAACGAGCTGAACAGCCAGAAGTCTTCAACCATAGACCAGCTACGCAAGGACAAGGCTCAGCTTGAGTCCAAGGTTGACAGCTTCAGGAAGCAACGCGAGGCTGTGACAGTGAAGCGTATGGTCGGCCTGAAGTTCAAGGCGCTGTTCAATGGCCTCTACCAGCCGACTGAGTTCAAGACCGGGCCGGGGCCATGTGGTAAGACAGTGACGCACTTCACCACGAGTCGGACCGAGCGCGAGCTGACTATCCACCAGCACCACACGGATGGCTCTCAGAAGGACTTCGAGTATCGGCTGAGTGACATAGATGGTCGCATCCAGTACGACTACGAGAACGTGCGGGTCTACGGAGAAGAGGCAGAACGGGAGCGAGCGGCTCAGGCATTCATGCGAGTGAGACCTCGGTTCGCCTAAACTATCACTATAGGATTAGACTCAAGGTCGCTGACTTCCAGTGGCCTTCATGATTAACCCTAACTCAAAACTACTGGAGATTTAACCATGTATCAGAACACCATCAACTTCGAGCGCATCCGTGAACGTCAGCAGACCGAAGGCTACATGCCTAAGGGCCGCAAGCTGAACAAGACCAAACGTGGCGGTGGCGTCAAGGGTGCTTTCCGTAACGCTGAAGGTAAAGACTCTCTGGTCAACCAAGAGAAGTATTTCGTAGGAGCGTAAGGTATGAGCAGACGTTGGTTATTCGATGCGTCCACGAGCCAGTGGTCATCATTAGGACGGACTCACCGCGAGCTGAGCGAGGCAGGACTTGAGGTCCGAATGGATGACCTGCCGTGTTCCCGCACGACTCTGGTCCGAATTATTGAAGCAGACGGGAAGCCTCTGGTATCCCGCGAGTTTACTGAGCACGAAATCTTTAGCTGTGAGCAGTGGTGCTTGCAACAACTGAACGACTATAGGAGCTGGAAATAATGACTACTACCCTCAAGACCAACCCGCACCGCGCTGTAGATTACTCTGAGTCAGGCGTCAAGAAGGCGCTGGCAGTAGCCGGGTCTCTGGAAGCTGAAGTGAAGTATGACGGTGTGCGCCTGAACCTCCCGGTCCTGCGTGAAGGCGAGACCTACTGGCTGAGCCGTGAGTCTAAACCTCTGCCAGCCTTGGAGTGGATGAACTCTGAGTTGGGCAATGCGTGGACCCAAGCTGACTGGCGCTGGTTCCTGCGTCAAGCTGGCTACGAAGGTGTGGGCCTGATGATTGACGGCGAGGTCATGGTCAAAGGTGTGGACTTCAACACATCCTCAGGTCTCATCCGAACGAAGTGGCTGAAGCCTAACAACGAGGCGTTCGCTGAATGCTATCCGGGCCGTGGTAAGAAGGTCCCGTTCTGGGTCGCCCGGTCCCGACTTCAGGTTGTGGTCTACGGTGTGGTTGACATGCCGACCATTGCTGACCCGAAAGCCGAAGGTCCTATCCATAGCGTCACCCGCCTGAAGGCCGAAGCTATCGTCCCTCTCCTCCAGAAATACTTCCCGGAAATCGACTGGGTTCTGTCTGAGTCACACACGGTCTTTGACCTTGAGTCGCTCAACTCCCTGTACGAAGAGAAGCGTCTGGAAGGACACGAGGGGCTGGTAGTCAAGGACCCACTGGGTAACTACAAGCGTGGCAAGAAGTCAGGCATGTGGAAGATGAAGCCTGAGGACACCATCGACGGGACTGTATGTGGCCTCGTGTGGGGGACTCCGGGTAAGGCTAACGAAGGCAAGGTCATCGGCTTCGAGGTGCTGCTGGAGGACGGCATGGTGGTTAACGCCTGTGGTCTGACCGAGGAGCAGAAGGATGAGTTTACTGGAGTGGTTCACACCACTGCGTACCGTACTCAGAATCCGTATGAAGGCTTCCAGTGCGAGGTCCTCTATATGGAGCGGTTCCCGGATGGCTCGCTGCGTCACCCCAGCTTCAAGTGCTGGCGCGGGACGGAAGACAATCCGACCGTTAAGAGCTAACTAAACGTCAACCCAGTGGTCTTCGCGGACTGCTGGGTTTCTTTGCGTCTGGGCTTCCGTGACCCTAAACTATCACTGTAGGACAACCATCAACCTAAGGAGAAACCTTATGTCTAAGAACTTAATGTTCAACCGTTTCAGTCAGACCTTCCACCTGTCTCACAATCCGTTTGCTTGCATTAAGCGTAACGAGAAGGTGGGCTTCTTCGGTAAGGCCGTTAAGCTGGCACCTACAGTCTACGCTCTGATTGTTCCGAGCAAGGTAGAAGAGGCTCGCCAGAAGCAGGAGACCAGCGTACCAGTGGTCTACACCAAGTGGCCTCGCGTTCGTCTGGTGCTGGAGTACATCAAGGAGGAGTTCTAATGGCTCATTATTGTGTGGACTGTCAGGAAGACCATACGGACTGCACCTGTCACCTGAAGTATCAGCCTCAGGCTAAGCCTCAGGAGTGCTCACCAACGTACACTGGCGGGTCAGCGGATTACTACCAAGTGTCTATCACCAAGACCACGACTCCCGGTCGCCCGGACTACATCGCTGAATGCAATGACATTATCGAAGCTCTCGGTATGAACTTTGCGGAAGGCAATGCGTTCAAGGCACTGTGGCGTCGAGCTGCTCAACGGACCTTAGGTCTGCGTAAAGCTGGTGCTAAGGATGATGGGCTGTATGATGCTGAGAAGGTCGAGTTCTTCGGTGCTCGTCTGGTAGCTCAAAGCAAGGCGGCAGGTCATGACTCCAAGTAGCTGGTGCTTTAGACAGTGGGTCTCAACCGGGAACGTGGACTACCTGTCCATGTACCATATGTGGAAGGAGAAAGGACTATGAGTCAGGACGAGAATAAGTACATCGTGGAGCTTGAGGGGCGCGTTCAGTCCTTTGAGGTCCCGGTCTACGCCAAGTCTCTGGACGAGGCAACCCTGAAGTCTCAGGAATACGAGGACGCTGGTTTCGTGGTAGGCCGCATCCGCCCTGAGAAGCACGACTAAACTATCACTTTAGGAACACCTTAACTTTAATTAGGAGATTTACCGATGGCTAAAGAGCAACTGAAAACTTTCACCACTCCGGTCGCTGGTCTGGTTGAGCCGTATAGCTGGCTGAACAAGGCAGACACCAAGTTCAACGAGCGCGGTGAGCATAAAGTCAACCTGACTTTCAGTCTGGATAACCCGAAAGTCCGCAAGATGATTGACGTCTTGCAGAAGATTCACGACGATGCGTATGCGAAAGCACTCGCAGACCACGAGAAGAACCCACCTCAGGTTCAGCGTGGCAAGAAGCCTATCGAACCGCGCGAAGGCGATATGCCGTGGATTGAGAACGGTGACGGTACTGTTACCCTGAAGTTTAAATGCTTTGCGTCTTACCTGAAAGACGGCAAGTCTGAGCCTATCGTATTACGGTTCTACGACACCGATGCTAAACTCATCCGTGACGTCCCGAATATTGGCACAGGCTCCGAGCTGAAGGTCAAGTTTAAAGTCCTGCCGTTCAAATGGAACGCTGCGACTGGTGCGAGCGTTAAGCTGCAACTCGAATCCGTGCTGCTGGTCAAACTCAAAGAGTGGTCCGGCGATGGCACTGGTGGTGATGGTGGCTGGGGTGACGATGAAGACATCGGGTCTGATGGCTACAAGACTTCGACCGATGGTGACTTCAGCGGCAATGACTTCCAGTCTGATGACGAAGGGTCTGACTCTGAGTCCGGTGGCGACTACGACTTCTAATCGTGGCTGCATGGACACCAAAACGGGGGCACTCTGTGGGTGCCTACCGCTCTGGACTTGAGGCCAAGAACCAGCAGTGGCTGGAACAGAACGGCGTCAAAGCGGAGTACGAAAGCCATTATATCAACTATGTGATTCCGGCTTCCGACCACAAGTACACACCAGACTTCATCCTTCCGAATGGCATCATCGTCGAAACCAAAGGTAT
>OQVT01002081.1_pt1 | contig 12850 bp, 12 predicted proteins | sample 1691561 | NCBI WGS metagenome assembly OQVT01 (sample SAMN03418260, study PRJEB22391) | human gut metagenome | biome: human-gut; feature: organic feature; material: feces | host: Homo sapiens | place: Tanzania | collected 2013-01 | reverse complement strand
TTTAAATGCGGCTACTTCTTTTGTTGCCTGCATAATCGGAATGTTGGTTCCGGCACCTGCTACACAGCCACCCGGACAAGCCATACCTTCAATCAGGCAACCGTTTTTCTTTCCTGCCTTTGCAAGCATCAGCATTTTTTTACATTCTGTCAGACTTTCCGCATGTTCAATATTTACTTCAACATCCGGATAATATTCACGAATACATGCTTCAATGGCACTTGCAACACCACCGGCAACACCGTAACCACGTCCGGCCCCTGTTGCATCGTTCATATGATCATGCGCTTCTACCGCTTCCGGCAGCAAGCCTTTGGCTTCAAACATTCCGGCTAATTCTTCAAACGTAATTACAAAATCTACATCTGAACGTACGGTTCTTCTGGATGCTTCAAGTTTTTTGGAAGCGCAGGGACCGATAAATACAACACTTGCATCAGGATGATCCTCTTTGATTTTTCTTGCAGTTGCAACCATCGGAGTCAGCTCATTCGAAATTTTATCTATCGTTTCCGGGAAAAATTTCTTGGCAAGCATCGACCATGACGGGCAACATGATGTAAGTAAAAACGGAACTTCGCCGGTTGCTACTTCGTTGACATAGTTTTTCGCCTCTGCAAGAGCTCCCATGTCGGCACCGATTGCCGTCTCATAAACATCAAAAAAGCCAAGCTCTTTCAACGCTGTTTTTATCATATCCGGAGTTACTTTAGGACCAAACTGCCCTACAAAAGCCGGAGCAACCTGGGCAATAATTTTTCTGCCGGACTGCATAGCACGAATTAACTGGAAAATCTGGGATTTGTCTGCAATGGCACCAAATGGACAACTTACCATACACTGACCGCAGGATACACAAATATCCGGGTCGATATAAGCACGTCCCTTTTCATCACTTTTAATGGCATTAACTCCACAATGAGCCAGACATGGACGTATCTGATGGGAAATCGCATCATAAGGACAGACCGATTTACATTTTCCACACTTGACACACTTTTCCTGGTCAATAATGGATTTTCCGCCTTTCATACTGATGGCACCCCTCGGACAGACCTCACGACAAGGATGTGCAACACATCCCATACATTTATTTGTTACCTCATATCGGTTTTCCGGACAGGCATTACATGCAGACGGAATAACCTGCATCAATGGGGGTTCATAATATTTTTCATCAATATTACTCTCCTCTAAGCCCTGTGTCAGATGAACCGGAACATTTTCCGGGCGCAAAGAAAGACCCATTGCAAGTCGGATACTTTCACGCACAATGGCTCTTTCACGATAAATACTCTGATATTCGGATTCATCATAATCAATAATTTTATAGGGAAGTGCTTCAATATCATCCTTCAAATTCTGAGATTCATATGCAAGATTAGCGACTTCCTTAAATATTCTTCTTCTATTTTTACGAACCTGAGTGTCAATTCCTCTCATCGATATATTTTTCCTCCTATGACGTTCTTTTATATTCTTACACAAACACGGAAGGAAATCAAGGTATAAATCTTATAGAAACAACCTGCCAATCTGAAAAACGAGTGTTGCAACGCCCCATGCCAGTAAAATCTGGAATAATACCAGTTTTAAGGTAAAAGATAAAGAGTTGCTTTCCTTTTTTATTGTCGCAACAGTTGCTGCGCACGGTACATATAATAGTACAAATAACATCATACAGTACGCATTTAATGGACCGAAGGAAGGATCGATATTTCTCAGATTTTCTGTGATTGCAGAGACACCGGAAGCAGCCACTCCGCTTCCGACTCCAAACAAAACGTTAAAACTGGAAACAACAATTTCCTTGGCAGAAATTCCGGCAATTAATGAAACAACAATCTGCCACATACCAAGTCCGCATGGTGCCATGACCGGCTCCAGCCATCTGCCAATCATTGCGCCAAAGCTCATGGACGGGTCCTGAATCATACCTGTTTTTCCAAAATTCAGGACGAACCAAATGACAATAGAAGCAATAAAAATAGTCGTACCGGCCTTTGTCAGGTAGTCCTTCAGTTTATTCCAGACATAAATACGTATGGTTCTTCCGTTTGGTCTTTTGTACTCCGGCAATTCAATCAGTAAACTGTCATTTTTCTTTTTTTTATCAAATATATAGATGATTCTTGATACGAGAATTGCTACAATTAATCCAATCAGATACATGGATAATGCAGCAACCAGAGCATATTTTCCGAAAAACAGGCCGGAAAATAACACATATACCGGAAGCCTCGCAGAGCATGACATAAATGGAGTCACAATCATCGTTTTCCGCCGGTCCTTTTCAGTTTCCAGTGCCCGTGAAGCCATGATGGCAGGAACTGTACAACCGAATCCAAGAATCATGGGAAGAAATGCTTTTCCCGATAATCCGGCCTTTCCCATAATGCTGTCCATCACATAGGCAACCCTTGCCATGTAACCACTGTCTTCCAAAATAGCAAGAGCAAGGAACAAAATGACAATATTCGGAATAAAGGTTAGTATTCCACCGACACCTGCGATTATTCCATCTACAATTAATGATTTCAGCCATTGGGCAGCATGAATCTGGGTCAATAGTGAAGTCATTCCGCCGGATATCCAGTCCACGGCTGCCTCAAAGTACCCTTTTAACCAGTCCCCAACGGTGAATGTACAAAAGAAGACAAATGCCATAATACATAAAAAAACAGGAACTCCCCAAACAGGATGTGTCAGAATCTTATCTGCCTGCTCGGTCATACCCTTATTTTTTTTACGATAAAAAAGAACTTCTTTGATGATGCCCTCAATAAAATGATACTTTGTCTGGATGATTTCCTTTTCATAGCTTTTATCAACAATATTAGAAACCGATATAGGATGTTCCTCACGAACATCCTCATCATATTCGAGCATTTTAATGGCATGCCATCGTACGGAAGAATGGGTTGGATATTTTGCCTGCATAACGACTGATAACTTGTCTATTTTTGTTTCAATTTCCTCACTGTAATGCAGAACATCCGGTTTTGAGCCTTCTTCATAATGGTGTACCACAGCATGAAGGAGGATATCCAGTCCTTTTCTCTTTGCAGCAGAGACGGGAACGACAGGAATGTTACCAAGCATCTCCGGTAAACGATGCAAGTCAATTTCCATGCCACGCTCTTCTACCACATCCATCATGTTAAGAGCAAGTACAACTGGTTTTCCAAGTTCTAATAACTGTAAAGTCAAATACAAATTACGTTCCAGATTGGATGCATCTACGACATTGACAATCACTTCAATATCATCATCCATAACACATCCTCTGGTTACTTTTTCTTCTATTGTATAGCATGTCAGGGAATAGATTCCGGGAGTATCCACCAGAGTCATGTGGATATTTTCATACTCAGCTTCACCCTCTACCTTTTCTACGGTAACGCCAGGCCAGTTTGCCACCTTCAGTTTCGAACCGGTTATTGCATTAAATAATGTGGTTTTTCCGCAATTTGGATTTCCGACAAATGCTACATGAATATTTTCTCTGTTCATAAATTTTTCGCTATTCATTGGACACCTCCTCAATTTCAATACCGGAACAAATATATTTTCCGATGGCGAGTCTTGTCCCACGAACTTTTATAATGACGGCACCGTGACGCTTTCGATTTAAAACATCAATCATCGTTCCGTCATTTAAACCAAGGGCCTGCAAACGGCGGGTAATTCCTTCCTCCACATGCAGACCCTTTATCTCATATTTTTTTCCAATTTCACTCTCATATAATGACATCATCATAAATGTTCCTCATAAGTTAATTGATAATAATTATCAGTTAAACTTATATCATAGTATCTCTGAAAAAGCAAGCCGGATTTGGGTTCCTGAACCATTTTTCAAAGCATTCATACAATATAGTAATTCTTTAAGCATATAAAATGAGGAAAAAACATGCAAAATCAAAATAGAAATGAATATTTTGACAAATTTCCGGTTGCTATGGCATATGTTCCCTGGCAACAGTTGACAAATGTGTTTGAAAATCTGGAGGAGGCATTCCGCATAGGTACGATTTTCCCGGAATTGGAAAAGCCATTTAAGGGAAGGAGGGTCATAAAATGATGAATTTCACGAGTGAACAAAGCCGTCTTCGTCACAATATTGATATTATGGATTTCGTAATTGTGGAAATGAATGAATATCTCGACACCCACCCTACCGATCAGGATGCGATTGAATATATCCGCCATTATATTCGTATGAAAAATCAATCGATGCGTGAATATGCAATGAAATTTGGTCCTTTAAGTATCTCAGATGCAGATGCCGGTAATCAGAATGAATGGAAATGGGCGGTACAGCCATGGCCGTGGGAAGGAGAATGTTAATATATGTGGAAATATGAAAAAAGATTACAGTTTCCTGTCAATATCAAAAAACCGGATGCCAAGCTTGCACAGGTGATTATCAGCCAGTTTGGTGGACCGGACGGAGAACTTGCTGCCAGCCAGAGATATATTTCGCAACGATATACGATGCCATACCGTGAAGTTGCCGGTGTATTAACCGATATTGCAACTGAAGAACTTGGTCATATGGAAATGGTTTCCTCAATTGTGTATCAGCTGACCAAAAACTTATCTATGGACGAAATTGCAAATTCGGGTTTTGCAAATTACTATGTAGACCATACAACGGCTCTCTGGCCGCAAGCAGCAGGCGGGATTCCGTTCAATGCCTGTGAGTTCCAGTCCAAAGGTGATGTTATTACTGATTTAATCGAGGATATGGCGGCCGAGCAAAAAGCGAGGACCACTTATGACAACATTCTGCGCCTTGTCCATGATGCCGATATCTGTGAACCAATCCGCTTCCTTCGTGCAAGAGAAATTGTACACTTCCAGCGTTTTGGCGAAGCATTACGAATTGCGCAGGATCGTATGGATTCTAAGAATTTCTATGTTATGAATCCGGAGTTCGATACTGCTGTTGCAAAAACAGATAGCTGTTGCGACTAGGATGTAAAGAAAGGGAAAAGGCATTTGCCCTTTCCCTTTTTTTCATTCTCTGGAACCCGGAAGCCGATGCCGGAATAATACTCTGGAAAGGACCTTCGGTTCAAACGGAACAAGTGGATACATATAGCTTTTACGTGCAATCGTCTTGTTCGAAAACATGGTTACAAGACAAAAGATAACGGCTGCAAGATAACCCCAGACACCAAAAATGGCTGTTAAAATCAGGTTAATGATTCGCATGAATTTTACTGCATAGCTCAATTCATAGCTTGCCTGCGTATAACTTGCAATTGCCACAAATGCCATATACAGCATTACTTCACTGTTAAACCAACCACTGTTTACGGAGAACTCTCCCAATACAAGGGCGGCCATAACACTCAGTGGCGTACTTAACATGTTAGGCGTATTGACGGCGGCTAGTCGTAATCCGTCAATAGCAAGTTCCAGCATTAAAAACTGCCAGATTAAAGGAATATTCACGGTTTCATGTACCTTGATAAACTCAAAGCCCGAAGGAATCCATTGCGGATATTGCATCAACAGTAAAAAAGTCGGTGTTAAAAAATAAGTCAATAACGCAATAATGATTCTTGAAAATCGCAGATAAGTTCCTGTTACCGGCGGAAAGTAGTAATCATCCGCTTCTTCTATTACATCAAAAATCGTGGTTGGTGTAATCATGGCAGATGGAGAATTATCTACCAGAATCACAATATCGCCTTCAAGAATTTGTGCCGCAGCAGTATCCGGCCGCTCCGTAAACTTGAATTTCGGGAATGGATTAATCCAGCGTCGCTTATATAAGCATTCTGCAAGACTTTCCTGGTTCATCGTCAGGGCATCCGCCTGGATTTTGCTGATTTTATCTTTAATATCGTTCAGAAATTCATGGTCTACGCGGTCGTCCATATAACATAATACAATATCGGTCTGGGAACTTTTTCCTGCCTTCATCATCTCCATCCGGAGATCTGTGCTTCGGATTCTTCTTCGAATTAAAGCAGTATTAAAAACAATCGTTTCTACAAAGCCATCTTTGGAGCCTCGCAGAGCCTTGTCCTTTTCCGGTTCTGAAACGCTTCGTGCCGGATATGTTCTTGAATCAATCAACAGACACTGTTCATACCCATCAATAAACAAAGCAAAAACGCCGGACATAATGAAATAAGAAATCATATCCCAGCGGTCACTTAAATCTACTTCACCATAGGGAATCTTTGTTTTTGACATTTCATGGGCGTCCTTTGGAAAATCTTCTTCCTTCATATCGAAAAAATACTGAAGCATTTTCTGCATCAATTCATCTTTACAAAAACCATCAATAAAATACATACAGGCATCCCGACCACCAATTCGGACTACCCGGTAGACTACGTCAAAATTTTCCTTTACTTTCAGTAAGTCATTCAGATAGTTCATATTCTCAGACAGAACGCCACTCATTTTTTCAGACATAAAAAACTCCCTCCGTCACATTTCTCTTTCCATTATGTGACAAAGGGAGTTTTTTTATACGCATTATTGTTTTCCGGTACTTCCGAATCCTCCGCGATCCTTATCTCCAAGATGGGCAACCTCATCAAAAGTAATCGCCGGCTGGTTTTCCATAATACGGAACTGGCAAATCCGGTCATTTACCGAGATATGAGTATCTCTTACTGCCAATGCAGGCATAAACCATTGATCGTTATCGCCGCAATAGGAACAATCCACAACACCCTGATGATTTGTCTGGATAATACCAAAATTTTTAAACGTGGAACTTCTTGGAACAATATGTGCCTCATAGCCTTGCGGAAGCTGCATGGCAACTCCCAATGGGATTAAACGGAATTCGCCTTTTTTTAAGTCCACGTCTTCTGCCGCACGTAAATCAATCCAATCAGATTTTCCATCAATATACGTTAGTTTTTCAATTTTATCTGTAAAATATTTTATTTTTATGGTTTCCATGAATTCTACCTCACACTATTATGAATAATCGCTGCAATGCAATATTGGGACACTTGGATCGGTCTGTTTTAATGATTTCTGAACGTCAATAACCCGTTGATTGCTACTGCCTTTCCACAAAAGCTTCACATCTTTTTTATCGACCTCAAATTCACCATCCACAAGCACATCGACATATTGCATTACTGCATAATGTAAGATGTTTTCCCAGGAATCTCCGGTATATAGCCAAATGGTTTTATCCGGATATTTTTCTTTGATTTCTGCCATTAAATTCCGCACATCAAGACGGTTTGCCGCATGAAGCGGATCTCCACCGGAAAAAGTAATACCGGATATGTATGGTTTTTCCAACTGCTCAAATATTTCCTGTTTTGCTTCTTCATCAAATAATAATCCACCTGCCGGATCCCAGGTGATTGGATTCTGACATTCCTTACAACAGTGAGAGCATCCTGCAACCCATAAGACTACACGTAACCCGTCACCGTTCAGCATATCATCCTTTGTAATATTATGATATCTCATTGCCTACATGCTCTTCCTTTCTGCAATTTCTGCCATCTTTGCTTCATTTAAGCGGGTATCCCCATGAACTCTGGAATAAGACAAATAACCGTTCATACGTTCAATCTTTGTCAGATTCCGGCTTCCGCATTTTGGACAAACATCCATTTCAAGCTCCTGATGTCCGCAGTCATCACAATAGGCAAGCGATAAATTAACTCCTTCATAAAATCCCATATCCATGGCACGGCGAATCAACGTTTTGATTGCCTCAATATTATAATCAATCGGATATTTTACATATTGTATTTTTCCACCATTTGATAACTCCCAGAAACGATATTCCAAATCCTGCTTCTGAATCGGTGTAATATCTTCGGTTACATGGCAGTGAAAACTGTTTGATACATAGTCCCTATCCGAAACGCCTTCCACAATACCATATTTTGCACGGAACTGTTTTACCTGCAAACCACATAAGCTTTCTGCCGGTGTTCCATAGATTGCATAAAGGTTACCGTCTTCTTCTTTAAATTCATCAATCTTCTGATTGATATGTTCCAAAACCTCCAATGCAAACTGTCCGTCTTCGACAAGTGATTTTCCATTATATAATTCCTGCAATTCATTAAAAGCAGTAATTCCAAAGCTCGCGGTTGCGGATTTCAAAATCGGTTTAATCTTATCGGTCAGTTTCAGATGACCTCCTAAGAATCCTCCCTCACAATAAGCAAGTGGATTCGTGGAAGCTCTCATTTCGCCAAGATAAGCATAGGTACGAATATGAAGCTGACGAATTAAATTCAGATAGTAATCCAACACTTCATAAAAATCTCTGCTTTCCTGACGTGATTTGGCAAGAATCATCGGTAAATGAAGAGATACTGCACCAATGTTGAAACGTCCGACAAATACAGGAACATCCTTGTCATCCGCAGGATGCATACCGCCTCTTTCATACCATGGAGACAGAAATGCACGGCATCCCATTGGAGAAATGACTTTGCCATAACGCTTGTACATGCTGGCAATATATCCTTTTCCGGTCAGGCTTAACCAATCCGGATACATGGTCTTTGCAGAACATTTTACGCCTGCTTCAAAAACATCTTCCAGTTCCTTTCCTTTTCCATGAAGATTTTCATCATAAAGGAATACAATTTTAGGGAACAGTACCGGCTTTTTGCAATCTTTCTTTCCCTGTCCTCTTCTTCTGACATTCAAAAGAGAAATGGTTGCAAGACGTGCAAAACGTCCGGTTCCGATACCTGCTGTAACGGTAATAAACGGATAATCTCCACGACTGCTTGCAACGGTGTTAAATTTATACTCCCATCCCTGGAAGCCCTGCTCAAATTCACGCTTTACATCTGCGTAAGCCTCTGCGGCAGCAGTTTCTTTATCGATACCAAGATTTTCATATTTTTTGAGACTCTTTTTATAGGTCTTTTCTGCATATGGCTCTAATATTTTATCAACTTCCGGAACCGTAAATCCACCATACTGCTGGCTTGCGGCACTTAATACAATATCTCCAATTACATCAAATGCAACATCCAAAGACTTTGGCTCATTGTACCAGATATTTCCCATCTCAAAACCGCCGGTAAGTACACTGGCAACATCAAACAGACAACAGTTCATGGTATCACGTCTTGCCGACATATCATGTACATAAATATATCCGTCACGGCATGCCTGGATTTCCTCTGTTGTCATAAAGAACTTCTGATATAATTCCTTATTGAACTGGTTAAAAATTAGACTTCTCTTTGTGGATACAAGAGCACTGTCTGTATTTGCATTCTCCTTATCCCCAACATACATAATGGACTGACTCTTTTTGTAGACATCATCCATCATACGTACAAAGTCCTGTTTATAATTTCGATAGTCGCGGTAGCTCTTTGCAACAATCGGTTTTACGTCTTCCAAAGCACTTTCCACAATGTTATGCATGATTGGAATTGGAATCTGATCCTCTTCCAGCTCATTTACTTTCTCAATAACATATTTACAGATATGTCTTTTCTCTTCTTCTGTGAATTTTGTTAATGCACGATATGCACTCTTTCCTACTGCATCAATTACCTTCTGTACATTAAATGATTCCAGACTTCCGTCTTTCTTGATGACCTTGACATCTCTGTTTGGCTTATACTCTTCGCCATAATTTGTTACTGATTCCTTTGTGTCTGTGCTGCTCATTGTTTACCCCTCCGTGTTTCATAGTACAACACCAAATATTGTAGTCTTTTTGCAATCGCCGAACAATATATAGTGCTATTACCTAGTATAATCAAACCAAATAGAGATGTCAACTCGAAAGGGTAAAAATACAAGTGCTATTTTATTTGCAGTATTGCTCCGTAATTTTCCGGAGAAATTCCAGATAATTTTCTCTCGTCTGCTTAGGTGAAAGAATCGTCACACCATTGCCTAATCCGGTAAGCCAGCCGAAAAACTGATTGCTGACCGTTACAGAAATACGCACTGTTATTTTATTATCCCCAATGTCCCGGATATCAATTTCTTTTCCGAAACGATCCAGCATTACACCGGTTAATTCCCTGGGTAATTGCAGGGTTACGGTCTGGATTTCACCACCGAACATTCCAAACGAGCGGTTTGTGTATTCGGCAATATCAAATTGTCGAAAGGATTCGGCACCTTTTCTTTTTGTATCTGCCAGTTCTTCTATCCGGCTCATTTTGTCTACACGGAAATGCTTGATTCGCTCTTCTTCATCATCAAATGCAATCAGATAATAATTTTCTTCTTTCCAGGTAAGCGCCCATGGACTGACCTGGTATCGTTTCCCGCCATGCCGTGGAACCAGCTTTTTATCCGTATTCCATTCGAGATAGGTAAACGTTATTGGTGCGTTATTCTGTATGGCATTATGGATATGATCCACATTATAATAAATACTTTCATTTTCTGCTTTGATTCGTCCGGCAACAATCACCTGACGTTCCAGCTTTTTCCCTTCGTTTGGACCAGCCAGCTTCTCAATTTTGGCAATCAGTTCCCGTGATTTTTTTGTTGTAATAAACCGGGAAGCCTGAACGGCATCTACAAGCAGCTTTAATTCCGGCAGTTCAAACTCCCTGCTCGCAAGATAATATCCGCCGCCTGTTTTTGCTTTCCGGTTCACAATATCGTAGCCATAGGTAATCAGACACTCTATATCGCTATAAATACTTTTTCGCTCTGCGCAGATGTCATATCTCGAAAGCTCCTGAATCAATTCTTGAGCGGACAGACAATGGGATTCATCTGTTTTTTCCGACAGAATCTTAATCAGATACAACATCTTTAATTTCTGGTTTGTTCCTTTTGCCATAGGATTCCTTTCTTTAAGAAAAAAGAGCCCACCCAACGGCAGACTCTAAAACATTTATTCTTCTTTGTTATCTGTTGCAGTCTCTTCTTCTATTCGATTCTTTCTCTTTCGTAAGGAAATACCAATGAATCCTGCTACTGCACATAACGCGACAATAATCACAACAACAAGCAAATACGATAAAAACATATTAAAAAAAGCAATCAGATTATTCATGAAATTACCAAGCCTTTCTGTCATTTAGCATAAAAATATCATATCATTGTACCGATTCTTAGTCAAGCATCTGCCATTTGGAGGTTTTGATAAATTCCTCTGCCATATTTTCGGCTTTTTGCACAATCGTATCCTGAAATCCCATAATCGATAACAATTTAATTGCATTTCTTGTTGTGGCACGTCCCTTCTGTAACTGGTAACTGAACGTAATATCATTTTCCAGTACCTCTTCCTGAAAATGATAATTATCATAATCCTTTTCTAACAGATGGGTAAGTTCCACATCATGGGTAGCCACAAAGCAAATGCTGTTGTCTGCATTAAGGCTTTTCATAATCTGTGCAGATGCTGCAATACGTTCTATGGTATTTGTGCCTCTCAGAACTTCATCGACAAAGCAAAGTACCGGTATCTTCTGCTGTGCGATTTTATCCAGAATCCTTTTAATGGATTTAATCTCAACCATGTAATAGCTTTCTCCCTGAAATACATTGTCTTTCAGGGACATGGAAGAACATATATAGAAAAACTGACTCGTATATTGTTCCGCAAGGCAGGTGTGTATCGTTTGTGCCAAAATCGCATTGATTGCGACCGTTTTTAAAAACGTTGATTTACCCGAAGCGTTGGAACCGGTAATTAATATACTTCTGTTTGTAGAAACACTGTTTTTTACCGGATTTGAAATTAACGGATGATAAAGCTCTTTTGCAGATAATACGGTTTTGTTTTCAAACACCGGAATACAATACGTATCTAAGTATTCCCTATATTCCCCAATTGCAATACATGCTTCTATTTTTCCAAACTGTGTCAGTAAAACATCAATTTCAGACAGGCTACCACGTACAACCCGCAGCATTTGATTAAATTTAACAATATCAATATGAAATCCCATCCGGATAAAATCAAATAACATATCAAGCGGAGAACCGCTTCCGGTCATTCGCCCCGAAGACATCAAAATATATGAACCTCTGCTGAACGATTGAAGAACCCTGTTTGCCTGTGCCATTTCTTCAAATTCACCATTCAAAGCAGAAACTTTATATTTTTTGAGACGTTCATACGTATCCATCAGTCGAAAAATGTATGCAAAGCTGGTAATATAAGGTTCAATCTTCTCTTTTACTTTAAAATACGTAAAATTGTTATAAATCAAAACACCTAAAAAGCATAATAATCCAACTGAAAACTGGAATAACATGACCACAATACTGAGTATAAGAAGCAGCCATGAAATGTAGTGCGGAAGATTGCTTTGTTCTCCCAGGTCGTCCAGGTAATCGAGATAATCATAAATGGAAAACTTTTTGATTTTTCCGAGTTTAGAAAAAATAAACTGATATTGTACCCGTTGCGTTGGATTTTCCTTAAAATACCGAATGATGTTCTCACGGTTTTCTAATCTGTTTTCCGTCATTTCCGGATTTCGGAGAATATAATACAAGTATTCCTCTCCTGCAGAAGAATAGGTATAATTCATCTGCTTAAATACCTCATCCATATCCAGATCATGCCAGGTAATATCATCCAGGGAATGTTCATCTGCATGTTTTTCATAATATCGTGGAATATGAAGCAGCTGTTCCGGCTTATATTCTCTTTTTAGAGCTGTTCCGTAATCCGATGCCAGATGTTCCCGAAATCTTTTCTCATCACGCTTATAATCATAAAATCCTTTTGCAAAGAAAAATAGGATAAGGAAAAATAATGCGATTGCCAAAATAATGTATTCCATAATTTCTCCCTATTCCTTATTACATAAGCGTTTGGAAATTGCTTCACAGGTTTCGTAAATGGAGTCTGCCTCCTGTGGTACAAAATATGTTCCATTTTCAT
>OQVT01002079.1_pt1 | contig 12852 bp, 8 predicted proteins | sample 1691561 | NCBI WGS metagenome assembly OQVT01 (sample SAMN03418260, study PRJEB22391) | human gut metagenome | biome: human-gut; feature: organic feature; material: feces | host: Homo sapiens | place: Tanzania | collected 2013-01 | reverse complement strand
ACACGATGATCCTTTTCAGCAAACTGTGTACATAGTTTCCAGCTATCATCTGTAGAACCATCATCAATCAAAAGGATTTCCAGATTCGTATAGTCCTGACACATTAACGATTGAACACATGGTTCCAAATATTCTGTAGCGTTATAAACCGGCACAATGACACTTACTCTATAACATTCCATGATATAACTCCACCAATTGATTCATATTATTTTGAATGGCAAATTTCTTTTCCACTGTATTTCTACCGCTCATTCCAAGTTTCTTACATAATTCCGCATCTTCTAATAATCGTTCCAATGTCTTCCGCAAGTCTTCCTCATTTTGGGGTTCAAACAAAAGACCATTCTTTTCACTTTCAATCATTTGAGGAATTCCGCCCGTATTAGATGCAGCAATAGCGCAGTAATAAGCCATTCCTTCAAGGATTGCCACTGATTGACCCTCAAAATGAGTTGGTAATACAAAAATATCACTTAATGTAAGATAATCTTGTTTTCCTGCTCCATCAATCCATCCCAAATAGGTTACATATTCCGAAAGGTGTTCCGCTTGTTCGCGTATTTCTTCATCTTCCCAAATACCGCCAAGTAAAAGTTTCACATCGGGATATTTCTCATGAAGTTCCGGCATAACATTCAATAACTCTACCACACCTTTTTCCCTGCATATACGTCCTAAAAAGAGAATTCTATGTTTTCCGTATTCCTTTTCAAATGCATCCGGAATAGAAATTGCATCCGGAAATACAAGAATCTTTTGTTTCTCAACAATCTGTCCGAAAAACTCTTTCCATGGTGGTGCCAATACCAGAAATACATCTGCCATATTCAGCACTTTTTGAATCCTTGCTCTTCCCGCATCATTTTGCTGATGCAGATAAAAGGTTTCAAAATCCCCACCATGCTGATGAATGATTATTTTTTTACCAGCTTTTTTTGCCTTTCTGATAAAAAAAGATTTCCGGTAATAGCTGCTATCTGACGCCATATTGATATGTACAATCGGATAGTCCGGCAGTGCTTTGCAAAAACGTATATACGCATGTATCGCCTGCAAAAGCTTCCGCAGTTTACTTCCTTCCACCATTGTGCCAATATACGTAAGTTGGACCTTCTCTTCGATTCCGGCGTCATAATAATTATTTACTACCGCGGAAATACCGCCATGTACACTCCGGTCAGGTCCTATCATCAATACTTTTACTTTTTCCATATTATTTAGACCCCCTGCCGGCAAAAACAACCCAGATGGTCTTCAACAGGATTTTTACATCAAGCGTCAATGACCAGCTGTCAATATATTTCAAATCATACTTAACCACATCATCAAAATCATCAATCTCACTTCTTCCACTTACCTGCCAAAGTCCGGTAAGTCCCGGTGTCATACTGATTCTGCGGCGGTAATATTGATTGTACTTTTCAAATTCATCTTCTGTGGGCGGACGTGTTCCCACAAGGCTCATATCGCCTTTTACCACGTTATAAAACTGCGGCAGTTCATCAATACTGGTTTTACGGATAAATTTTCCCACCTTCGTAATACGCGGGTCATTTTCCATCTTGAACATCAACCCCTTAACCTCATTCTGGGACTCCAGTTCTTTCTTTCTCTCTTCCGCATCAATATACATGGAACGGAATTTGTAGATTTTAAAACGTCTTCCATTTCGTCCGATTCGAATCTGTGAAAACAATACCGGCCCTTTGGAATCCAATTTTATCGCCAATGCCACAAACGGGAAAAAGACTGCCGTTATCAGCAGCCCTACCAGACCTCCCACAATGTCCATGACACGTTTGATTAACAAACGCTTATAACTGCTTCGGAAACGGGTATATGTGATTACCGAATAATTTCCAAATGTATCTATTTTCGTCCGGTTGCTATCCGTTCCGGGAAGTTCCACGCAATAATGGCAGTTCACACCCATTTCATCAAATGCTTCAATAATTTCCTGCAGTTGCTTCTGCATCATATCAGGCGCATAAATAAACACCTCATCCAACGCCATCAGTGTTGCTTCTTTGAGAAAACCTCCATGCATCTCTTCCAGGCAGACCGTATTCACAATCTGGTAGCTGACATCAAGTTCCTTTTGCAGTTTCTCAAGAACCTGCTTCTTAAGACTCTTCTGTGTGATAATAAGCACCTTAATTCTCGTGGATTCTGACTGATAATGAAGTCTTACTGCCTTTTTTATCAGAATATGAATCAAAAATGTCACTGCAAGGTTCACAAGCGGAAAAATAATCATTACCCATCTTGAAAATTTGTCCGACCATTTCAGAAAATACATAATTGGCTGAACACCAAGCATCATAATAATTTCATATTGTATAATGGCTACTAATTCTTTTCCGGCTTTCCGTTTTATAAAATCCCGATTCCAGTCAAGCAGAAATGTATATATCGTGCAGATAAGCAACAGCAACAGACATACCTGAAAATGTATGCCTTTATCTTCCATATCCTTGAAATTTCGAAACCGGATATAGGTTGCCAGAACAAATGAGATTCCAATCGCAATCAAATCCGCAAACCATAACCCATATACTGTTGCAATTTTATTTTTCTGGTTCATAACATTCCTCCTGCATATCACACCCATTGTAACACTGCAGTTTTTATTTCTTAAAAATTCGTTTTATTCTACGTAAGACTTTCCGGAAAATCCGTTTTATCTTCATACTTATTTTTATGAATTGCTGTTTTCCCCGGCTTATCGGTGGCATAATCAGATATTCATAATCACTGCGATGCTGCAACAGATATTCAGGATAAGTTTCATCAACCTCTACCCGTTGAAATTTTGCGTTTCTACCAAACATATCCTCGCCCAGCATCAACCGGTATTTTGCCTCTGCCAGAATATCCTCGGTATTATATTCCTGATGTGCTGCCGCAACTACTTTGTCTCCGATTCGTTTTGACACATCAGCCTCATGCCGACTTCCCATATAGCCGAAATGCCATCCGCCATTTGCAACGCGAACCGCATTTGGTGCTGTAACAGGCGCTTCCCTCAACTGAATAATTCCATCTTTTGGAATGCTTCTTTTCGCAAACACCTTGGTTCCTAACCACATTTTTCTCTCTACTCCCGGAAATTCCCCGGTGATGGAAAGAAGATTTCCTGAAACCTCTTCCATGTTGATAAAACAGTAAAACATCCTTTGTGCAAGATGATATACCTTATTCGGGTCAAAATGCTCTTTCAGTTCCTTAAGGACTTCGGGATTTGGAATCTCATCCACATCACTCAGAATAATCATGTCATCCTCGCCGGCATCTGCCAATCCCTTTTCCAAAGCATTCTTTTGAAATTTATCCCTTAAATGGGTTGTCGTATCTACCGGCGAATTATCTACAACAATATATTCTATCTTGGGCAGAAATTCCTGAAACATTTCCTTGTTTTTTTCAAAGCATAATTCCTTAGGTTCTCCGGAAAATGTAACTGTGGACTCTTCAATGATGAACTTGTCCACAATAGAATCCAATACATGCAGTCTCAAATTCAAAATATCAAGTTCGTTAAAAAATGGAATACAATCATAAATCATCGGTATTTTTTACCTTCCTAATTTTCTCCAGAACAAAAGTGGTCTTATCACATCTTTCGTTTTTCTCCATCTTCTTGTCCATGGATTTTCAAATTTGGGATATTGTTCATTTCTTCCCCACCATTTATGAAAAACAAATGGTGCATCCACATCTGCAATCTCTGGAATCGGATGCTCATGACTGAAATATTTTGCAACCTCAATTGGTGCAATTTTCATTCCGGCTGCTTCAATATCATGCTTATGCCGACAACACAAAAAGATATCTTCATTATAAAAGCCCTCTTCATCCTTCTCCCATTTCAGATTTGCTTTTCTTGGAAATTCCAGAAGCTGTCGGCTGCGCAGAGAAACGCTGTTCCCTACACGACACCAGTTTCCAAATACATCATGATAACAATGTTGTTTTCCATCTGCCGGAATGGGCCACGGAGCACCTATATAATCATACTTCAGGAATTCATCCTGCCACTTCTCCGGATGTACTACAAATCCGTCATAATGAACAAGCAATACGTAATCTGTATGAATATAATCTCCCAATTCATATGCAATCTTATAGTTGAAACAATCAATATCAGTGAGCTTGTCGGTATGACGATAAGTAATTCCCTTTGGCAAAAAAAACGGTTTTCGATGTGTAATCAGAACCACTTCTCCAAAGTGAACACCCTTCATGCTGTATTCCAGTGCCTTAACCGTTTCATATATTTTTACGCTCGTCATTGCCGCTAATGTTACATTAGGCAGCTCTAGCATTTTTTCCATAAAAGTTTTACCTTTCTCTTTAACCCACGCCATAAACGAAGGCAATGATATGCATGATAACGCACCGTGCTTTTAAGTGTTTCCACTTTTTTAGGCATTCCCTGTAAAGGAATATTTTTTCGTTGATAAAGTTTCGATGTCTCTTTATATTTTGCAAGTTCTTCTCTGCATTCCCCGCTGCTGAACACTCTGCCTTTGCGGTCCTGATAATGCCAGCCTTCGTAAATGTTCTGTTCCGATGCCCAGTATCCATTAGACACATTGTGTCTTGCCCAATATTTAGGGGCCAGAATATACTGTACGGTTGTGCTCGTAAATGCCGGAAAATATGCAAATGAAGAATTTGACAGCAACAGATATTTTGCATTTTTTATTATGGAATAATCTTTTGCCAAATCAAAATTATAAGCCGGAATTCCCGGCAGAATGCGGGATGCTTCCTTCACATCATTTGTAATAATCATAAATTCCATATCCGGGCGGATTTTCTTCATATTCCGGATACCATCCAGCCAGTATTTTTTCCTGAGATATAATTCCGGGCAATCCAGATAATCACTGCAACGCAGATGCAAAATACAAAGGTTGTCTCTGCTGAATTCTTTACAGTCATATTCCTCTTTGACCTTCAGCCATTCCCTGATTTCATCTTTATGCCGGATATAGTAACGCTCATCCTGCATATTCCCCCAATACAATGTATTGTCTTCCGGATTTAAAAGCTTCTCATCTACACCCGTCACATAACAGCCATGTACAAGATCATGTTTGGAATTTCCGATAAAAATCCGATCCTCCCGCTCATTATATTGTTTAAGGTTCTCTTTAAAAACCTCTTTTCCATAATCAAGGTCCATAAAGTAGAGTCCACAACTGCTATGCATATTGTTTGCCATGGTTTCGCTGCCTACAATCCCCCACTCCATCTGGTGGTCAAGTGCCATGCAGCGAAGTGTAATATAACGGAATAACTGGTTTCCTAATCCATCGCCGGCTCCGATTTCTGTAGCTATCATAATGATGTCTCCACAATTTTTTCATTTTCCACTTTATAAATAATATCGCACTTCTCAATCGTATTTAAGCGATGCGCGATAATTACCATCGTCTTTTTGCCATGGAAACTGTTTACTGCTTCCATAACAGCCGCTTCTGTTTCATTATCCAGTGCCGAGGTTGCCTCATCAAATACAAGGATTTCCGGATCATGGTAAAGCGCTCTTGCAATACCAATTCTCTGCCGCTGTCCGCCGGAAAGACGAATTCCCCGATCTCCGATGGTCGTATCAAGTCCCTCAGGAAGTTCTTCAATAAACTCTTTTAATTGTGCCTCTTCCAGCACCTTCCAAATTCGTTCTTCATCAATTTTATCAGCATCAATACCAAATGCGATATTATCACGAATCGATTCGTCAATCAGATAAATGCTCTGTGGAATATATCCAATCTGGGCAAGCCAGGATTCATAATTTTTGAAAATATCAACACCATCACAGGTAATCGTTCCCTCCTGTGCGTGAAGCAATCCGAGAAGCACATCCACAATTGTGGATTTTCCGGCTCCGGATGGTCCCATAATTCCTACAGACTTTCCTTTCGGAACAATCATATGTGCATCTGTGAAAATATGTTTATCAGAATCCGGATAATGGAAGGTAATATGGTTAAGTTCAATTTTATCTTCCAATTTCAGCTTCTCTTTCTGGGAATTTGCTCTTCGTTCTGCCAGCATTGCGTCTGTCTTCATTCCCTGCTGAAGATTTTCATACACAAAATTAAGGCTTGGTGTCGTATAAGCAATTTCCGTAATGTACGTATTGATACGATTTACGCTGGGAAGTACACGAATTGCGGCAACGCCGAAAGTTGCTATCGTAGTCATCATCTGGGTTGTATCACCACCACTTTGTATATAAATGGCAATATAGGATAGCATACTTACAATAAATACCGTTTCGATTAAAAGTCTTGGCGTATTATTTAAAACCGCATAGTTTCTTGCCACATTTGCACCTACTTTTCCGGTTTCATAGTAATTACGAACAAAAAATTCTTCACGGTTCAACACTTTAACATCCTTCAGTCCATAAGTTGCCTGAATTCTCCATTTTGCAATTCTGGACTGAATTGCCTGATTTTTTGCTCCAATCTGATTCAGCTTTGGCTTCAAAACTTTTACAATCAGCAAGGTAAGTGCTCCAAAAATAAGCATAATAAATAAGGTCATCTGCACATTTTGTATTAAAAGAACAAGGAAAATCAGACAGGAAACAACTACCTCAGAAGCCAGCGAAAGCAATGCCAGCATCAATGAAAACGTTTGTGGAATATCACTATCGGTAATACGGAATACGGTTGGTATATCCGCACCAAGATACTGCTCATAAGGACGGTTTAAAAATTCTGCCATAACACGGCTAATCATATTGTTTCTATTTTGCGTTATAAAAGTATTCTGCTTATATGTGAGAAACAATATATACAGATTTTTAATTACATAAACTGCCATAAGAAGTAATAACAATGAAATTGTCATACGGCTCACATCTGTAATATGCATGGTATTACAGATTTTTTGCAGTACATCATACTTTTCTACAGTTTCCTGCAATTTTTCCGGGGTCAGTAATGCTGTTACTACCGGAATCATCGTACTTACCCCTAACGTTTCCAGAAAACCACCGATAAAAATCATAAATCCCAAAAGCACTAACTGCTGCTTCTGCTTCCGGTCGAATATATAATTAATTTTCTTCAAAATTCCTGAATGCTTCATGCTGTTCTTCTTCCTTATCTCCTCTGTTTCCACGGAATAATGTATTTATCATAAAATTTCACAAGTATATAATAGCAGAAAGGAACTCTTAGTGCAATTTTCATGCGTACCTTGTCGCCTGTTGTAACAAAATCCTTTTTATAAATCTGCCGGATTTTTTCTTTTTCTTCACGCAAAAACTGAATGGTTCTTCGCCCGGCTTTCTTCATCTTACGTTTGCGAAAATCCAGATAATAATACAGAAGCCTGCGGTAAAATTGGTAGGACGCCTTCTCGGATAATTCCGTCATCCCAAGTCCGCGCAAATATGCAATCTGCTCTCTTGTGAACGGAATTTCATCCTGAAATCTCCGCTCTTCCAGCTTACTGTTCATAATACTGCCCACTCGGTCCGTACGGTAATTATATAGCAGCGTATCCAGAAATACGCATTTTTCTATTTTCCCAAGCGCACATGTCGTATACATGATATCCTCTGACTTATGTCCCTCCTGAAACCGTAAGTCCTGAATGATACTTCTTAAGAAAAGTTTGCTCCATACGGCATGATAAATATGATACTGCTCATCCCCCATAATATAAATTTCCATTGCCTGCTCTCTGGAAAGTATAAGCTGGTTTCCGGTAGGATGACTCTCTTCTGCGCCTTCCCCCCAATGCCGGTAAGAACATATTGACATTTGTGCCTGATTTTGTTCACAGGCCTCATACATCTTTTCATACATTTCCGGTTCAATCCAGTCATCACCGTCGACATATCCAATATATTTTCCCTGTGCAATAGCAAATCCAGCATTTCTGGCTGCTGATGGTCCTCCGTTTGAACGGTGGATCACCTTGATTCTGTCATCCAGTTGTGCATATCGATCACAGATTTCTCCTGATTTGTCTGTCGAACCGTCATCCACAAGAATAAATTCAATCGACGAAAATGTCTGTGCCAAAAGACTTTTTATACATTGTTCAATATAATTTTCCACATTATAGGCTGTTACAATTACTGAAATTATTGGTGTGTCGGTCATTACCTGCAAACCTCCCCATCCGGCGAAATCCGAATCATTTCTTTTGTATAGATATCCCGGCAGTCTCTGTCACCAAACCATGGCGTTGGTGCCGTTATTATTTTCTGTTTATAAGAATTGAGCCATGCTCCCCACCAGCTAAAACTGGAATTTGCCAAAGTATGATTTGCTTAATGACGTTTTTATCCATTTTCTTCCTTTCTACGCTATATGGATGCAAATATAAACAAAAAAATCGATATAGGAAGCATAAAACTGACAAAATATGACTTCTATAGAAGACATATTTTAGTTAAAAAATGCTATATTCACAATTTGCAGATATAAATGTTACCCAAAGATAACATTTATATATTTTTAAATGATAATCTAAGGGTTATCCGACAAGAAATGCGTACTTTTGCTTACATGAAAAGAAAACAGATATATATTGCTATCATATCCCTCGTTTGCTGCACGCTCATTGCAATCGGGGTCACTCTTCATCTGCGCAATCAGAAGGAGCCTCAGCCTACCGCTGTCAAGGCACCAGATACCCGCAAGAAGAAAACCGTGGCAAAAGATACCATCAAGAAGATAAAACCTGTCATCAAGCAGGACTTCAATATCATAGGTACCCTGAGAGATGCTGACGGAAAAGGTGTGGCGAACGTCATCGTAAGCGATGGATATAACTGCGTGAAGACTGATTCGCTCGGAAGATACAAGATGAAACGGGACAGTCTTGCCCGCTTCATCTACTACTGCGTGCCTGCCGACTGTGAGGTTCCTACCCATTCTGCTACAGATCGCACGGCTTGCTTCTACCAGCCAGTATCCAAGAAAAAGAAAATATATGATTTTACCCTGAAAAGACTACCTGGAGGAAAGGAAATCAGTTATAAGATGATTGTCATCGGCGACCCGCAGGTTACCAATGCCTACAGTCCTTATTATACCTCGCCCACCGACAACCCCATCAAGAAGAGCGACGTAGAGCGATTTACCACCCAGACGATGGCAGATATCAAGCAGACCATCAAGAGTCTGCCTGCCGGGACTCCAGTCTATGGACTCAGTATGGGCGATGACGTACAGTATTACGGAGGATATAATGCCCACCTGGAGAGACAGATACGCCAAGCCTTGGGCTCATCGGAAATGCGCCTCTTCTCCGTCATCGGCAATCACGACCAGGACGGAAAGGCACTCTACAGACGTAAGTGGGAGGACAACTTCGGACCTACAGACTTCTCTTTCGACCGTGGTGATGAGCACTTTGTGTGCATCAACAACTGCTTCTTCTATCGTGGAAAGGCCTATTATTCACCAGGCGAACTGCGAGAGCGACAGATGCGCTGGCTCAAGCAGGACCTCGCCCTCACGCCCAAAGACAAAAAGGTTGTACTCTGTTACCATATTCCTTTCACCTTCGGAAATGCACCTTTCGGCAAAGCCAAACCTCTTGGCATAGAGAATGAGAAGGGACATTATTCCTCCTCTCGCCTATCCCAACTCCTGGCACTTCTGCATCAGTTTGAGGGAGGATACGAACTCTTTTGCGGTCACACCCATTTCGCCTGCAACCATGAAATCCGGTATGAGGGCGAGGATGTGATGGAGCATTGTCATGCTGCAGCATGTGGCAATATCTGGCAATCCAACATAAATATCTGCGGTACACCAAACGGCTATTATGTCTATCAGTTCATTGGCACCCGCCTTACCGATTGTTATTATAAGGGCACATTCTGGGATAAAAACAAACAGATGACCATCTTCAAAGCACAGACCGACTTCAATGGCGAATCGTATGCCGAGGACTGGGGACTTTCCAAAGATAAAGATAAGAATATACTGGTAGCCAATGTCTTCAATGCCGACTCCCACTGGAGGATTGTGGCAATAGAAGATGGCAAGGAATACCGGATGCACCGCATCAGCAGCAAAGGTCAGGATGCCTTTGCCGCCGGCTATCATCATAAATACAGCGAATCAGTTTCTTATCGTTTTGTGAGCAAGGGCAACGGTTATCTGCTCATGAACCATCTGTATTATTATGTCCCAAAGAATCCGAATGCCAGAATAACAATCAAGGCTTCAGACCCTTATGGTCATACATTTACCGCAGAGAGTACCGATGCTGTCAGTGAGCCTTTCTTCAATTACGCTCACTACTATGAGCAGGAGAATCAGGAATACAAGAAGGCAAGAAACTCCCTCTTGCGAGATTCTACCATAAATAGGCAGAAAGATTCGACACAAAGCAATAATCACACAAAGCATTAAGCATAAAATAACATAAAGCATAAGACAATGGCAAAGAACAATACCTCAAAAGCTGGCAAGACTGAAAAGAATGCCAAGAATACAGCGACGAGTACAAAGAGATCCACAAAGAAAAAGAAAAAAGTCAAGGTTTCTCATATCGTTAAACCTGCAGAAATGACTTTGGAAGAATGGCAAATCAAACTGCGTAAGCAAGTGACAGAAACTGAACATTTCAATATCAGTTGTGTAGATGATGAACTTTGCCCTGGCGAATATATCGTTCGCAATCCAGAGAAAAATAACGAGTACAAGGTAGTGTATCGTGGAGCCAACAGCGAATGGAATTATTGTTCTTGTATGGATTTCAAAACTTCAAAACTTGGCACATGTAAGCATCTCGAAGCTGTGAAGAAATGGTTTAGTGGAAAACGAGGCTTACATGTACATCGTGAGCTTCCTCCTTACACCTCTGTCTATCTATCTTACAGAGACGAACGATGCGTGAAGATTCGCATCGGAAGCGAAAACAAGGAAGCATACGAAAAACTTGCCAAAGATTATTTCGATGAAAAACATGTTCTAAAGAAAGCTGCCTATGCCCATATCGGATCTTTCTTAAAGCAAGCCCGCCAAATTAGCGATACATTCAGATGCTATAAAGATGCCATTGACTTTATCATCGACAAACGAGAGAAATCTACAAGAGAGAAGATTGTCAAGACGTACGATGATAAGAAACTAGATAATCTTCTGAAAGTTAAACTCTATCCTTACCAAAAGGAGGGTATCCGCTTTGCAGCCAAGGCAGGAAAAGCTATCATTGCCGACGAAATGGGTCTCGGCAAGACAATCCAAGCCATTGGAACAGCCGAACTTCTAAGAAAAGAAGGACTCATCGGCTCTGTACTCATCCTCTGCCCTACCTCCTTGAAATACCAGTGGCGCAGTGAAATCAAAAAGTTCACTGATGCCGAGGTCTTTGTTATAGAGGGAAATCATCTCAAGAGAAAGGATGCCTACAATCGTCCAGAACCTTACAAGATTATCTCCTATAATAGTGCCGCCAACGACATTAAGATACTCGGCAGTCTGCAAACCGACATGCTCATCATGGATGAGGTGCAACGCCTCAAAAATTGGAATACCCAAATTTCCCGTGCAGCAAGAAAGATAGAATCCGATTACTCCGTGATTCTATCGGGTACACCTTTAGAGAATAAACTTGACGAACTATACTCCATCGTGGAATTTGTCGATAATTTCCGTCTTGCCCCATACTATATCTTCAAGGAAAACCATATCATCACCGACGAAACTGGCAAAGTATTGGGATACAAGAACTTGAACAAGATAGGCGAAAAACTCAACGACATCCTCATCCGCCGTCGCAAGAAAGACGTGAAACTCCAGATGCCCAAGCGAATGGACAAAAATCTCTTCGTACCTATGACAAAGGAGCAGATGGGAATGCATGCAGAATGGCAATTCCAAGTAAGCATCCTTGTGAAAAGATGGCGCGCTCACCATTTTCTTTCAGACAAAGACAGAAAGCGTTTACTCCTGTTGTTATCACAGATGCGCATGGTATGCGATAGCAGTTATATCCTCGACCAAAAAACGAGATTCGACACCAAGGTGGATGAATGTATCAATATTATCAGCGACATCATCAGCGAAGAAGGTGAAAAGGTTGTAGTATTCAGCCAATGGGAACGCATGACTCGCCTCATTGCCAAAGAACTGGAGAAGAAAGAGATTGGTTACGAATACTTACATGGCGGTGTCCCATCCGAAAAACGTAAGAACTTGGTGGATAACTTTATGAATGAACCTTCAAGCCGAGTTTTTCTTTCTACAGATGCTGGCAGCACAGGCTTGAACCTGCAGGCAGCCGCTACCATTATCAACATAGACCTGCCTTGGAACCCTGCCGTTCTCGAACAGCGCATAGGGCGCATCTATCGCCTTGGTCAACAGAATAATATTCAAGTTATCAATCTTGTAGCTCCCTATTCCATAGAACAAGGAATGTTGGGCAAGTTACGCTTCAAGACTTCCATGTTTGAAGGTGTTCTTGATGACGGCGAAGATTCTGTATTCATCACAGATGATAAGTTCAGCAAGATGATGGAAACCGTGAGCGGTATGGTGGAAGAGGACGAAGAAACAGAGAAAGTCAAGAAAGTCAAGGATACTGATACCGTTAATGATTCCGAAGGTCAGACAGAAAAGCCAAAAGCCGAGGAAAGCTTTGCCACTATCAATCCTAAGGATTTGGAAACAGACAAGGCTCACAACGAACATAAATCTGACGAGAAAGAAGAAGAGGTTTCCATCCAGCAGCAAACGAATTCATCTTCGAACAGAGAATCCGTCACTAATCGCTCAAGTCAGCCAAAGGATTTGGTAGCCCAAGGAATATCTTTCCTCTCAGGCTTAGCCGAAACCTTAAAGTCGCCAGAAG
>OQVT01002078.1_pt1 | contig 12855 bp, 9 predicted proteins | sample 1691561 | NCBI WGS metagenome assembly OQVT01 (sample SAMN03418260, study PRJEB22391) | human gut metagenome | biome: human-gut; feature: organic feature; material: feces | host: Homo sapiens | place: Tanzania | collected 2013-01 | reverse complement strand
CTTAACTTCTTAACTCCTTTAACTACTGAATTCTCTGAACTTGCGAAAGTTCAGTAAAATACAATTGAAAAATGCGTAAAGTAATAGGTATAGGCGAGACGATGCTCGACATCATCTTCAAGAACGGCAAACCCATTGAGGCTGTGCCGGGAGGCTCAACGTTCAACGGAATAATCTCGTTGGGACGTGCCGGAGTCAACGCCACATTCATATCCGAAACCGGAAGCGACAGAGTGGGCGAGTACGTGCGCCAGTTCCTGAAGCAGAACAACGTCGACACGGCAAGCGTCAATGTCTATCCCGACTCCAAGTCGCCCGTTTCGCTCGCCTTTCTTGACGATTCTAACAACGCCGACTACATCTTCTATCGCGAACAACGGCACGATCACATGGACTTTACTTATCCCGACATCAACCGCGACGACGTAGTTGTGTTCGGATCGTACTATGCCGTCAACCCTACTCTGCGTCCGCAGGTGTCGGGACTGCTCGAACTGGCACGCCAGCGGGGCGCCATCATCTACTACGACGTCAACTTCCGCCCCGCACACCAGAACGACGTGATGAAGATTACGCCCAATCTGATAGACAACCTCGAATATGCAGATATCGTCAGAGGCTCGCGCGAGGACTTCACCATATTATATAAGAAGGACACAGCCGAACGTGTATATCGTGCCGAAACGTCGTTCTACTGTCCGCGACTGGTCTATACCGACGGTCCACGACCCGTAACCGTGATGGCAGACGGAGGATTCAACAAGCAATACCCGATGCCCCAGACCCAGACCGTGAGCACTATCGGAGCCGGCGACAACTTCAACGCCGGATTCATCTACGGACTAATCAAGTACGGAGTGACTCGCGACGACCTGGAGCGCGGACTCGATGAGGCTACGTGGGACAAACTCATAGCCTGCGCCTCAGCCTTCTCTGCCGACTGCTGTAAGGACATCTACAACTACATATCGGTAGATTACGGCAAGAGTCTGCAACAGTAGGCTGCCCGACAGTTGCCACACTACAGCGTTTCAACAATCAAACTATACATATAAATATGAACACAGAGATCACATCATCAATACATTATGTTGGCGTGAACGACCGTCATAAGGACATTTTCGAGGGACTTTGGCCGCTACCATACGGCGTTTCGTACAACTCGTACATAATCGACGACGAGAAGGTGGCGCTCATCGATACCGTTGAGGTAGACTTCTTCCCGCAGTTTCTCGCCAACATCCGCTCCGTAATCGGCGACCGCAAGATTGACTACATCATCGTCAACCACGTCGAACCCGACCATAGCGGCTCCCTGCCGCTCATCAAGAAGTACTATCCCGAGGCACGCATCGTAGGCAACAAGAAGACCTTCGACATGGTGCGCGGATACTACAACGTCGGTACGGGAGACGATATCGTTGAGGTTTCTAACGGAGACACACTCCAGCTCGGCAAGCACACGCTCTCGTTCACCATGATTCCGATGGTACATTGGCCCGAAACGATGGTCACACTCGACCAGACAGCCAACGTACTGTTCTCGGGCGACGCCTTCGGATGCTTCGGTGCACTCTGCGGAGCGTTCGTTGATGCCGACATGAATTGCGACATCTACTGGGACGAGATGCGCCGCTACTACTCCAACATTGTGGGCAAGTATGGCGTTCCGGTTCAGCAGGCACTCAAGAAGCTTGCCGGCGTGAAGATAGACTACATCTGTTCTACTCACGGACCCGTTTGGCACGAGCACATAGCACGCGTCATCGAGGCTTACGACCGAATGAGCCGATACGCCACGGATCGTGGAGTTGTAATCTGCTACGGCTCTATGTACGGCAACACGGAGCGTGCTGCCGAGGTCATTGCACGTGCAGCAGCCCAGGCAGGAGTACACAATATCGTCATGCACGACGTGTCGCGCTCAAACCATTCTTACATCCTGAGCGACATCTTCAAGTACGACACCATCGTGCTCGGCGCTCCTACCTACAACAACGGTATCTATCCGCAGATGCAGACGCTCATCGATGAGATAGCCGAACGAGGCATCAAGAACCATCGTCTGGCTGTATTCGGCTCGTTCACATGGGCTGGTCAGACCGTAAAGAAGATTCTCGAAGCCAACGAAACGCGCATGAAGTTTGAGCTTGTAGGCACTCCCGTCGAGATAAAGCAGAGCCTTAACGCCGAGACCGAGGCAGCTTGCGAGGCTTTGGGACGCGCGTTGGCGTAATGAAATAAATAGCCTGAAAACCCAACTCCTGCAAAGCCCCACCCCCGACCCCTCCCCAGTAGGGAGGGGAGCGGTATGCTTTGTTGCCAAGAATCGTTTTATTATGAGAAGAATAGCAATGATTGGAATCGTCATTTTAATGATAAGTGTGCCCTTCCAGTGGCTCTATCTTGGCAATTATGTTGTCAGCGCAGCAAGCACGCTCATCGCAATATACGGCATTCTCAGATACTACAACAAGCTTGCGTGAATATCGGAACGTCGGACTATAAAAACTTTATTTAAACGACAATAATGACAATGGTCAACAATTAGCTATGGGCTGATTGTTGACCATTGTCGTTATTGCTTGCTCAAGCTACGGCGAGAACGCCATAACCTCCTACTATTGCTGTCAAAGCATACTACTCCCCTCCCTGCGGGGGAGGGGTTGGGGGTAGGGCTTTGGGTGTTTGTGGCTGGGGCTTTGTGGTGTTTGGTCTTCTTTTATTACTTTATCACCAACCTCGTCATACCCTCTTCAGTAAACGTTTCTTGCGCCACTTGTTGCAAATCGGTAGCCGTCAGGGCGTCAATACGATTGCATAGGGCGGTGACATCCTTCTTCCATCCGTAGTGAAGATAGGTTTTGGCGAAGTCGAGAGCGAACGATTCGCGGGCGTCGCAGGCAATGCCTATCTGTCCGCGAATCTGCTTCTTGGCGGCGTTCAGAGCCGACTCGCTCAGCGGATGCTGCATCACGCGGTCGAGTTCGCGGCGTATCAGACGCAGACACTTGCTCGTATTGCGCGGATCACAACCGAAATATATCGCCCACAGACCCGTGTCCGAGTAGCTCTGCATCATACTTTCTACAGTATATACAAGAGCGTTGCGCTCTCTGAGCGATATGTTGAGGCGGGCGTTCATGCCCGGTCCACCCAGTATATTGTTAAGAAGATAGAGTGCAATGCGGCGTGGGTCGTGAACGTCGTAGGCACGTGTGCCCAGCATCACGTGCGCCAGATGAGTGTCCATGTGGTGCTCAATGCTTTGCGGAGTATAAGGTGGCATTGCCGAAGGCGTAGTGTCGCGCAGGGCGAGCGGTTCGGTCTGAATGGCAGAAGCGGCAGCATTGCTGGCGGAGCAACTCGTGTCGTGCGCCTTCTCAAGCAACCGTACCAGCTTGTCGAAGCTTATGTCGCCGTAGGCAAAGAACACGGCATTGTCCGGACGGTACAACCGGCGTGTGAACTGCAAGGCATCTTCTGTAGTGTAAGTGCGCAGAACGTCAGCCGAGCCGAGAATGTTGTGCCCTAAGGGATGCCCCTTGTATATGGCGTTTTCGAACAGATCGTATATCAGTTCGGCAGGCGAATCGTTGTAACTTTCAATTTCGTCGACTATCACCTCAACCTCCTTGTCAATCTCCGTTTGCGGATAGGTGCTGTGAAACACTATGTCGGTGAGCAGATCGACAGCCCGGTCGATGTTGTCGCGCAGTACGGCTGCATGATAAACCGTCTCCTCCTTGTTGGTGAAAGCGTTCAAGTCGCCGCCAACACTTTCCAGATAGCCCAGAATCTTCATCGAACTGCGACGCTCAGTACCCTTAAACGTGATGTGTTCGCAGAAGTGTGCCATTCCCTCGCGGCCCGGTTGCTCGTCGCGTGTGCCCGCTGCCACGGCATAACCGCAGTAAACAACGGGCGAAGCGCTGGGCAATTGTATGATGCGCAGGCCGTTGCTGAGTGTATGTGTATTGTAGTTCATATTCAAATGTTTAATATATGCAAAGTTACACTTTTTGTCGCTGATTTTATGTAACTTTGAACGCGAAACCCGAACAAACGAAACATTTTAACAACAAACTTAATATGAAACATCTGTTATTGACACTGGCTGTGGCGGGAATGGCTCCTTGCATGATATACGCAGCCGAAACGACGGACAAAGTCGTTCAGCCTACGTTCAAGGAGTGGCACGACATGTCGGTCAACAACGTTAACCGATTCCCTACGCACGCCTCTTTCTTCGCCTACGAGAACCGTAGTGCGGCTCTGAAAGGCGACCGCAACGGTTCTGCCAATTATCTCTCTATCGAGGGCGACTGGCGCTTCAACTGGGTGGAAAATGCCGACCAGCGTCCTACCGATTTCTTCAAGGAAGGCTACAACGATTCGTCGTGGAAGACGATGAAGGTGCCCGGAATATGGGAAGTCAACGGTTATGGCGACCCCGAGTACGTTAACATCGGATTCGCATGGCGCGGACACTTCAAGGACAATCCCCCTCAGGTGCCCACAAAGGACAATCATGTAGGCTCATATCGCCGCACTATCAACATACCTGAGTCGTGGGACGGCCGTCAGGTGATTGCTCATTTCGGCTCAGTAACGTCAAATATGTATCTGTGGGTGAACGGTCAGTTTGTCGGATACGGCGAAGATTCGAAGTCGGCAATGGAGTTTGACATCACTCCTTACCTCAAGAAGGGCGACAACCTCATTGCTTTCCAGACCTTCCGTTGGTGCGACGGCTCGTATAATGAGGACCAGGACTTCTGGCGTCTGTCGGGTGTGGCACGCGATTGCTATCTCTATTCACGTTCAAAGCAGGCCCATATTGACGACGTTCGCATCACTCCAGACCTTGACGCGCAATATCGCAACGGCTCATTGGCTGTAAACGTCAAGGCAAAGGGCAACGCCAAGTTTGTCATCGACCTCATTGCGCCCGACGGCGACATCGTTAGCCGCAAGGTGCTCAACACCTCGAAGGTGAAAGTGAAGAAAGGTCAGAAGGTGCCTGAAATCAATGCGACAGTCAAGTTCGACGTAGAGAACCCGCTGAAGTGGACCGCCGAGACTCCAAACCTATACAAGGTGGCTGTCACTATACAGCAGAACAACAAGGAAGTGGAAGCCGTTGCTGTGCGTACGGGATTCCGCAAGGTGGAAATCAAGAACTCGCAGCTGCTCGTCAACGGTCAACCGGTGCTCATCAAGGGCGCAAACCGCCACGAAATGGACCCCGATGGCGGCTACGTGGTTTCGCGTGAGCGCATGATTGAGGACATTCGCATTATGAAAGAGTTCAATATCAACGCCGTTCGTACCTGCCACTATCCGTCAGACCCCTACTGGTATGAGCTGTGCGACGAATATGGCATTTACGTTTGTGCCGAAGCCAACCAGGAAAGCCACGGATTCTACTACGAAAAGAACGCCAAGTCGACCGAACCGCAGTTCGCTCTGCCTATAATGGAGCGCAACGAGCACAACGTTATAAGTCAGTACAACCACCCGTCGGTTATATATTGGTCGATGGGCAACGAGACTGCCGACTCCAAGAACTTCGCCGACGTGAAGAAGTGGATTCACGAATACGACCCGACACGCCCCGTCCACTTTGAGCGCGCACTCAATGGCGACAACACCGACATCTTTGCCGAGATGTATATGACGCCCGAATACGTGGAGAACTACGTGACCCACAACCCCAAGAAGCCTTACATCCTCTGCGAGTACGCTCACGCCATGGGCAATTCGGGCGGTGTGATGAAGGAGTATTGGGACCTTGCACGCAAGAATCCTCATTTCCAGGGCGGATTTATCTGGGACTTTGTCGACCAGGGATTGCGCGGTAAGGACAAGCAGGGCAACATGATTTACACCTACGGAGGCGACTATAACTCGTACGACCCGTCGGACAACAACTTCAACTGCAACGGACTCATCAATCCCGACCGCATTCCCAACCCCGAGATATGGGACATGAAGTACTACTATCAGAACTATTGGGCTGAGCCTATCGACCTGAATGCAGGCACAATCTCGGTATACAACGAGAACTTCTTCGCCAAGCCCGAGAACGTATCGTTGTCGTGGGCGATAGTCGCCGATGGTATAGAGTATCAGAACGGAACAATAGCCGACATCTCGATGCTTCCTCCTCACAAGAAGATGGAGCTGGTGCTGCCCTACAAGCTCAACGACTACAAGAACCAGAAGGACGTGATGCTCAACATAGAGTTCCGCCTGAAGAAGGACGAGGGACTGCTCAAGGCGGGCCACATAGTAGCCCAGCGCCAGATGCCGATACGCGAATTCACGGGCAACGACCTCTCTGTCAACCCCGCTTCGCTTAAGGCTGTGAAGCTTGTCGACAAGAAGAAGGAGCCGCAGATTGCTCTCCACGCCGAGAACTTCACTCTGCAGTTCGACCGCAAGACCGGTTTCATCTCCAAATACGAGGTTGGCGGCAAGTCATTGCTTGGCGAAGGCGGCTCATTGAAGCCCAACTTCTGGCGCGCTCCGACCGATAACGACATGGGAGCGAACCTCGGCAAGAAGCTCGCAGCATGGCGTTCGCCAAAGATGAAGCTCGCATCGCTCACCGCCGACAAGAAGACCAAGACCGTGATAGCCGTTTACGACATGCCGACTGTTAAGTCGCAGCTCACCCTTACTTATCAGGTTGAGGACAACGGTACGCTCAACGTGACGCAGGCATTGAAGACCACGCCGGGTGCAAAGGTAGAACGTATGCTCCGTTTCGGTATGACGATGAACCTGCCTTACCAGATGGACCAGAGCACATGGAACGGTCGCGGACCGGTAGAGAGTTATGTAGACCGCAAGATTTCGCAGAATGTAGGCCTATACAAGTCTACTGCCGACAAGATGTTCTACGCTTATGTCCGTCCGCAGGAAAACGGCAACATGACCGACATCCGTTGGTGGCAGCAGACCGACAACAACGGCGCAGGATTCCGCGTTGAGTCAGACGGCCTCTTCGCCGCATCGGCATTGCACTACAACCAGGCTGACCTCGACGATGGCGAAGCAAAGCGTCAGAGCCATTCACAGTCAGTACCCAAGTCGAAGTACACCAACCTCAACATCGACCTCACTCAGGAGGGCGTAGGCGGTATCGACAGCTGGGGCGCAGAGGCTTTGCCAGCCTATCGCATGGCTTATAAGGACTACACATTGCGCTTCCGCATCACGCCGAAGACGCTGTATTAATAAACAACTGAACTTTCGCAGGTTCAGAGAATTCAGTAGTTAAAGGAGTTAAGAAGTTAAGCCAAATGTTTATAATGCTATATCAAGCAAATAAACTAATGGCTTAACTCCTTAGCGACCATAGGTCGCGACAACTCCTTAACTTCTTAACTACTTTCGCTTGGTTTCTAGCAGACCACTTTTGCCCTTCATTTATTAATAACCCAGAAGCATCACCTATTATGGCCATGGTTTAATATCCTCAAATATTCAGAGAGATTTTTCGGTTATTATTCTTCGTTTATTTGTCCGTCAATAAGCAAGGATAGCTTGGGCAACCAATCTGCCATTGGTGATGGGCAGCTCAGTAGTCCGCAATTGTATTGCAAATTGAGGAAGGAGAAACGTATGCGTTGCTTTGGTCGGTATTTTTCATTATAAACAGACAGACTTCTACCACTCACGCAGTTTTCCGCTTTCACCTCAATCGGAATAACATCATCTCCCCATTGTATCACAAACTCTATCTCGGCTCTACTGTCGGGCGACCAATAGAAAGGTTTGTCGCTCTTAAGTATAGGCATAAGCGATTGCAATATGGCGTTTTCTGCCATAGCACCTTTAAACTCAGTATAGTTGGCTGTAGGGCTTAATACGGTGCTGCTCGGAAGTTTGGCTAAACGGCGCAGAAGACCACAGTCGCAGGCATATAATTTGAAGGCGCTAAAGTCTTCGTAGGCAGATAGTGGAAGAAGAGGTTTGGTGATATTGTTGATGCGATATACCATGCCGGCATCCTCCAGCCATAGCAGCGCATCCTCATAATCCTTAGAGCGAGCACCAGGTTTTATTACTTTATATACAAACTTACGGTTTTCCTTTGCCAATTGTGAAGGCAATGAATGCCAAATGGCATGTATGCGAGGTATCTCGCGAGGTTCGGCATATTTGGCAAAGTCTAATTCGTAAAGATCAAGGATGTCTTGCAATATGGAATCCACTGCATCCATGCCTCGATTTTCAAGCATTGCGCACACGGCATCAGGCATTCCGCCACAAACCATGTATCTGCGGTATTCCAGTTTCAGCTTGTTTAATATGATTTCGGGCAACTTCTCTATAGTTGATATTTGCTCGATATATTCGAAGGTGGGGTAGTCGCTGGCTCTCAAAAACTCCTTGAATGACAATGGGTGCATACGTATTACACGCACTTTGCCTACAGGCACAGTCATCTTTCGTTTCTTCACGGCAACGCCCAGCAACGAGCCAGCGGCTATGATGTGATATTCGGGAGCATCCTCGCAGAAATACTTCAAACTGTTGAGGGCTTCCTCACATTCTTGTATCTCATCAAATATAATCAGCGTCTTGCCTGCAATGAGTGGCACATTGCAATATAGTGAAAGTTCTTTGAGTATACGTTCAGGCGATTTCGAGTTTCGAAATACGCTCTTCAATTCTTCTTGGCGGTCGAAGTCGAACTTGGCATAGTACTCGAAATTCTCTTTTCCGAAGGTTTCCATAGCCCATGTCTTACCAATCTGTCTTGCTCCTTGCAGCAGGATGGGCTTTCTTTGTGGTGCATCCTTCCATTCCTTGAAAATATGGATAATATCTCTTTGTATTTTCATACTTCACACTTTTAAGTGCAGAAAAATGTATTGTCGCTACACTTTTCTGCGGTTATTTGTGCAAATATAGCTTTTTTAGATAAGAAAAACAAGTAAAGCATCCTTTATTTAAGATAGATTTAAAAACTTTGCTTACGCAGAATACATCTTTAATTTTCAACTCTCAACTTTGTTATGGAGTCTCTCTCTTCATAACAATATTTACATTTCTGACCGCTCAAAACTGCGAGTTGAACGCACGAGGAAATCTTTGGTGCGAAATTCTCGAGTTTTGAGCGGTTTTTGTTATGTGCCTTATACACAGCGGATTACGTCGATTGCGGTTCCATGACGAAAACATCCGCAACGCAAAAGGACCCCTTTTGTCCTCTAAAAGGACTCCTTTTGCCCTGCAAAACAAACCCTTTTACACTCCAATTGTAGTCGTTTGGCGTACGTGAACGGCAACTTTGGCAGCCGAAAAGTGCCCTTTTGCGATAAAAACGGGGCAATCAACGCTCCATCCACGCACAAAAACGCCACCCGAAATCTCTAGAATCAGATTTTCATTTGTAACACTTTTTTACTGCCATGACAATATTTGCATCCTCACGACAGCCCTTCTTTTCATCCCTCCAACATTTATAAAAACCTAAAATTTCGCCACATATTGATGTTAACCAACCTTTTTGCTTAACTTTGCAACAATTATTGCCTTATAGGCATCAAACAGGATATAACAACGATATAGTAACAATATAAACATCACAAACAATGAACATAGCACTTATTGGTTACGGCAAGATGGGCCGTATGATTGAGCAGATATGCAAGGAGCGTGGACATAACATCGTAAGCATCATCGATTTAGACAACCAGCAGGACTTCGACTCACCCGAGTTCGCTTCGGCGGACGTGGCTATAGAGTTCACAGCGCCCTCAGCTGCTTACGGCAACTATCTGCGTGCGTGGAAGGCTGGCGTCAAGGTAGTAAGCGGTTCTACCGGATGGATGAACGATCACGAGGCAGACGTGCGCCGTATGTGCACCGAGGAGGGCAAGACGCTGTTCTGGGCAAGCAACTTCTCTATCGGCGTAGCCATATTCTCAGCCGTCAACCGCTATCTCGCCAAGATCATGAACCAGTTCGCCCAGTATGACGTACGTATGGAGGAGACCCACCATATCCATAAGCTCGACGCGCCGAGCGGCACAGCCATCACTCTGGCTGAGGAGATAGTAGCCGACCTCGACCGCAAGACTGCATGGGTGAAGGGCGAACAGCACCTCGCCGACGGCACCGTAGAGGGCACCAACGATTGCGCCCCAAGCGAGCTGGCGATTGAAAGCATTCGCCGCGACGAAGTGCCCGGCATACACAGCGTAATCTACGACAGCGACGCCGATTGCATCACCATCACCCACGATGCCCACTCGCGCAAGGGATTCGCGCTCGGAGCAGTACTCGCAGCCGAGTATACCAAAGACCACGATGGTCTGCTCACCACAAAGGATCTGTTCAAGTTCTAAGACAACTTCAATTATAGTCAAAGACAAATTCAATTTTAGCGGGCTGAAAGCCCTGCAAGTATATAAGAGAGAGTGTCAAAAGTCAATTATTATGCGTTGAACGTAACAAATGTAGGAGGGTAGGGCATCCCTGCCCTACCCACTCTGCCTTCATTATCAGTTGATTGAGTGGGTATAGCAGGGATGCTATACCCTCCTACAGATAGTCGTATCTCCTTTTTGACATTTGACACACGCTCTACGGAGCATTCGCCCCAATGCGCCCTGAAAGGGCAAAAGCATAACACGGGTGAGGCTCTGACAATATAGCTATATATGCTCTAACAAAATACAGCAATGACCAACAAAGAAAAGAAAGCCCTCAATCCGCGTGTGCAATGGGCCAAGTTCACAGTAGTGACGATACTGTATCTGCTCTTCCTCTATTGGGTGAAGAGCTGGTGGGGACTGCTCGTCCTGCCATTCATATTCGACGTATACATCACAAAGAAAATACGCTGGCAGTGGTGGCGCGAGTCGGACAACGACGCCACGCGCTTCATCATGTCGTGGGTTGACGCCCTCGTGTTCGCCCTCGTAGCCGTATATTTCATCAATCTGTTCTTCTTCCAGAACTACGTCATTCCCTCGTCGTCGCTTGAGAAGTCGCTCCTCACGGGCGACTATCTGTTCGTGTCGAAGGTGAGCTACGGTCCGCGCAAGCCGCAGACTCCCCTCACCATGCCTCTGACACAGCACACCCTGCCCGTATTCGAATGCCAGTCGTACATCAGTTGGCCACAGTGGGGCTATGAGCGTGCCAAGGGACTGGGCACAGTACAGCAGAACGACATCGTAGTATTCAACTATCCCGCAGGCGATTCGCTCTGCACAGCCGACCAATACCAGGCACAGGACTTCTATCGTCTTGCCTACGGACTGGGCGAGGGTGCCTATGCCGAGCAGCACGGAGGCTATCTGCCCAACCTCTCGCAGATGCCACGCCAGCAGCAGCGCGACTTCTTCGCACAGCTGTATGCCGACGGCCGTCGCATCATCGACGCCAATCCGTCTACCTACGGCACCGTGACGAGCCGACCCGTCGACCGCCGCGAGAACTACGTGAAGCGCTGCGTGGGTCTGCCCGGACAGACTTTGCAGATAAAGAACCACATCATCTATACCGACGGCAAGGCCAACAAGGAGCCCGACAACGTGCAGTACTCTTACTACGTGAAGCTGAAGGCGCAGATGCCGCTCGAACTTATCGACCAGCTCGGCATTTCGATGGAGGACATTGCCAGCCTTAACTCTGCCGGCTATCTGCCACTTACCAACGCCTCTGTAAAGGCTCTGAAGGCCCGCAAGGACGTTGTGGAGAGCGTAACGTTTGTCGACGACCCCACACAGTGGGACATCTATCCGCTCAACGGCAACACCGGTTGGACACGCGACAACTACGGTCCCGTCTGGATTCCTAAGCGTGGAGCCACCCTTAAGCTCACAATGGACAACATAGCCATATACGAGCGCCCGATACGCGTATACGAAGGCAACGACCTCGTGGTAAAGAACGGCAAGATATACATCAACGGCAAGGAAGCCAAGTCGTACACCTTCCGCATGGACTACTACTGGATGATGGGCGACAACCGCCACAACTCGCTCGACTCACGCTACTGGGGATTCGTGCCCGAAGACCATATCGTGGGCAAACCGATATTCATCTGGTGGAGCCACGACCCCGATCACGGTGGATTCTCGGGCATACGATGGAGCAGATTGTTCAGATTGGTGGATAATATTAAGTAAAAAAAGCCCCACAAATCCCCAGAAAAGCCCCACCCCCAACCCCTCCCCCGCAGGGAGGGGAGTGATGTGATTTTGTGGAATGGAGAAATATAAGCCCATCCATTGGTCCCTCTTCAGTAGGGAGGGGAGTGATGTGATTTTGTGGAATGGGGAATTTTGGTTTTATAAAACTATGTTATATGAGCAAGAAGGATAGTCCTTATATGATGGCTTCGCCCGACATTTACCCTATACTGAAAGCCAATGCGAGGAAGAATAGGGGAGAGATGACGTTGGCGGAATCGTTATTGTGGGATTGTCTGAAGGCTGAAATACCAGATTATCATTTCCGTCGACAGCACGTTATCGGGGATTATATAGCAGACTTTGCGTGTCTGTCCAGACAGTTGGTTATAGAAGTGGATGGCGAATATCATTTCACCGACGAACAGCAATTGCTGGACGAGGCACGCACCGAGTTTCTCAATAAACGAGGTTTTTATGTCATGCGATTCACTAACCAAGAGGTTATGAACGAGATAGACAATGTTATAGAAACAATTGAAGAATTTTTGAATGAATAACTTTCAAGCATTGAATTAATAACTTTCAAGCATTGAATTAATAACTTTCAAATATTGAATGATTAACTCTCAAGCATCACACAACTCTTGTACTTTGCGATGACAGCATCAGCTACAGCCAAGGCATTGGTGTA
>OQVT01002075.1_pt1 | contig 12863 bp, 3 predicted proteins | sample 1691561 | NCBI WGS metagenome assembly OQVT01 (sample SAMN03418260, study PRJEB22391) | human gut metagenome | biome: human-gut; feature: organic feature; material: feces | host: Homo sapiens | place: Tanzania | collected 2013-01 | reverse complement strand
CCTTCCTTAAATAGCTCGCTATTCGCGTCAGGTTATTCCTCGCTATGCATAAAAACTCAAGAGTAAAATCTGACAACGATTTAATCAGTGTTTCCTTAAGGGGAATTAGGAATGAGGAATGTAGGTGGCGGCTGCGCCGCAATTTTATATGATAGTGACTAGTGACTGGTATTTCGTTTTCCACCGCTCAGGATGATGATGCATGGGATTGGAACGGCAGCGAAGAGCGTTGACGAAGCCCGAAAATCGTGCTAAGATACGGATAGGCAAATGTGAAGATGCCCATAGGCACCAAAAAGGAAGAAGCCCGATGAAATGGTCAAGATTTCATCGGGCTTCTTCCTTTTTTAGGCTTATCAAGCACTGCTAACGGTTTCCATCAAGCCATTTGCAAATGTAGTAGGCTACGACACTTGCTGCGATGGAATTAAAAAATGTGAAGATGTATTCCATAGAGCACCCCCTCCCGTCACGATTCTCCGGGGAGTTGCAGTGTGACGCAATTAGTATAGCAGAAATGGCGGACAGCAACCAGTAGAAGGAGAACTATTCCCGTCTCCGCCAAATAGAAAAACACGCCTTTCGGCGTGCTATTTTATTTCCGATAGCGCATACGTTTTCGTGCGTTTTTTCTGCTTCACGTTCCGCTTCGCCCTGATTCGGATGGGCTTCCTCGTCCATTTCATACTGCCACATGCGCGTGGGGGCCATTTCGCCTTTGGGGCTGGAGGAAACCTGCGTTGACGGAGTGAGTGAATCGTGCTAAGATACGGATAGGCAAATGTGAATATACCCATGTGGTGCCAAAAGAAAGAACCCCTATGAGATCTCGTACATCTCATAGGGGTTCTTTCTTGACGTAGGCTTATCAAGCACTGCTAGCGATTTCCGTCAAGCCATTTGCAAATGTAGTAGGCTACGATACTTGCTGCGACAGAAATCAAAAATGTGAATATACTTTCCATTGAGGTGCCTCCCTCCCGTCACGATTCTCCGGGGAGTTGCAGTGTGACGCATTCCCTATAGCAGAAATGACAGGCAGCAGCCAGCGGCCGGGGGGATATGCCCATTCCCGCCCCAAAAAAAAACACGCCTTTCGGCGTGTTTTTTATTTCCGATAGCTCATGCGTTTCCTTGCGATTTTTTCTGCTTCGCGGGCGGCCTCGCCCTGATTCGGGTGGGCTTCCTCGTCCATTTCATACTGCCACATGCGCGTGGGGACCATTTCGCCCTCGGGGCTGCTGGTGTAGCGCATGGACTTCGGCATGGTCTTCACGGTGGAGAGCGGGCTCGTAAAGCCGCGGCCGATGACGTCTGTGGTATTCATGATGAAGAGAAAGGCATGCGGGTCGATTTCTTCGATGTAGTGACGGAGCTTCGTGATCTGTGTCAGATCGACGATGGCAAAGACGATGCGCTTATCCATGCCGGAGAAGGCGCCCTGCCCATAGAGGAGGGTCGCGCCGTGGTGGATGTTGCGGAGGATGGCGTCTGCGATCTCAAGCGGCTTGTCAGAAACGATGAAGGCGGCTTTCCGCTGGGCGAAGCCGATGACGAGGCGGCTCGATAGATTCGCATTGATATACATCGCGATCAGGGTGCAGATGGCGAGCTCCAGGGCAAAGATCCATGCACTGGCCATGACGATCAGGAAGTTCAGCGCAAAGACGACGTAGCCGATTTCCAGATTGTAGTATTTCTTCAGGATCGCACCGATGACATCGAGGCCGCCGGTATTGCTGTTGTAGCGGTAGAGGAGCCCCATGCCAAGGCCAAGGATGACGCCGCCTGCGATGGCGGAGACGAGCGGCTCTTTCACGGAGGACATGGTGGCAAGCGGTGCGGTGAGGTCGATGAAGACGGAGCAGAGCACGGTGCCTATGATGGTGATCAGGGTGTAGAATTTTCCCATGAACTTCAGGGCGAGAAGAAGGATCGGGATGTTCAGGATGAGGTTTGCGATACCGATGGGGAAGCCCGTCAGGTAGTTCAGGATCATCGCGATGCCGGTGAGCCCGCCTGCAAGAAAGTGATGGGGGACGTAGAAGGCATTGATGCCGACGGAGTAGAGAAATGTCCCGACCACAGTGATGGCCAGAATGAATAACAGCCGCTGCCAGAAAGTGGGGCTTCTGTAGTCAGCCCCCAACGGGGTGTTCATGAGTGGGTCCTTTCTTTGGAAAATGGAAGCACCAAGGGTGCGGTGAGAATATTTACATCATATTATTATAGCATGAGGAGCAAGGGAAAATGAGGAATGAGGAATGAGGAATGAGAAATGAAGGTGGCGGCTTCGCCGCAATATATATGGGGCGATGCCCGAAGGTGGTATTCAAGTCATGAGTTACCAGTCATAACAACGATACGAGTAGGCCCTTGGAGAAGGGCCGCGCCGAAGGCGCAGGATGGATCTACGTAGCGGTATGAAAGAGGATGTGAGACGATCCGTCTTTTTTGTGTATCATGAGGGCCGAAGTGGAGGGATCCTTTTTGCAGACTGGTAAACCGTGAGTGAGAGAAAGACGAAAAAGGAAGCACCAAGGTGTCGTTTGAGAGAGGGCGCATGCGTGCATATGGCGGCAGTGCAATAAAGATCCCTCGACTGCGCTCGGGATGACGGTGCGAGGGGGAATGTATTTTCCACATGCTTTCCACATACGTGGGAGCCAACCCCGTCTCGCTACGCTCGACAGCCCCTTTCTTGCAGGCGGGCTCACCGGCATCGCGATGGGGGCGAGAATGTGGGGCAGCATTTCAGTCATGAGTCACCAGTCACCAGTCACCAGTCACTAGTCATGAGTCACCAGTCACTCACCCCGAAAAAACTTTCCTCTACCCCCCTGACCCTGTCACTTGTGACAGGGTCAGAAAGAAGGATTTTTGATACAATGTGTACAAAATAGGGATAGTGTACCCTTTTTTAGAAAAACGGCAGGCGGCGCTCACCCAATGAAGCCGTTTCCTGTGATCCAAGACTTTTCACAATGGAGGATCTTGCCATGAAACGTACCATACAATCACTTTCTCTCGGTCTTTTGACGGCTCTTCTTTTTTCAGGCAGTGTGAGTGCTGCGCCGGCGCTGCCGCAGCTCGATCCGAAGGATCCGGTGGTGCAGAAGGTGACGGATCAGGCGTCGCGCATGAGCGAGAAGAACCAGCAGGTGGCATCGTACTATCAGAAGAGCCGCTACCGCACGCTGGATGCCGTGCATTCCTCAGAGGCGGAAGCCGAAAAGGGTGGGCTTGTCTTTGAGGTGAAGGAAATCCGTGTGACGCCGTCGAAATTTCTTTCCGCAGAGGAGATCCGGAAGGCCATCCATTTCAAAGGTGCAGGGCCTGCCACTGTGAAAGAGCTGACGGACATGGTGGCCCGCCTGAATGCGCTGTATCAGGAGAAGCATATCGTGACGGCGCAGGCCGTGCTGCCGCCGCAGAAGGTGCAGGACGGCGTGGTCTACATCCGTCTCATTGAAGGAAAATTCGGAAAGACGGTCATCACGGGAAATCAGCGGATTTCCGAGAAGTCGCTCCTCTCGCGCATCCATGGAAAGACGGGCGAGCTGGTGGACGTGGACCGGCTCGAGGATGAGCTCCGCGTGTACAATTCGACGAATACCTATCAGGTGCGGGCAGAGCTGGTGCCGGGCGAAGAGGAAGGAACGTCCGACCTCCATCTGGTGCTCGAGGAGAAGGAGAATCCGCTGACGTCCTTCATTTTCACAGACAATGCGGGACAGAAAGAGAGTGGCCGCTACCGCATCGGCGCGTATACGGAGTACCGCGGGATCGGCGGACATGATGCGAGCCTCGCGGTGAGTCCGGTGTGGACGGAAGGCATCTGGGGCGGCTCGGTGATGTACGATACGCCGTGGGGGCATCACGGGACGCGGGCGCAGATTTCCTACAGCAGAAATCTGGTGGATATCATCGACGGCACCTTCAAGGACTATGACATGAAGGCAAATTCGAATGATGCGGCGATTTCCATCACGCATCCCGTGAATATCACGCCGCTTTCCCGTGTGGACGTCTTCCTGGAAGGCCATCGGAAATGGTCGGACACCACATACTCCGGGATGGAGCTTTCGAATAGCGCGACGCGCACGGTGAAGGCCGGACTGTCAGCGCGGAGCTTCGATGAAAATGGACTGTGGTTCTTCATGACCAGCGTCACCGGCTACGAAAGCGATGACCGCGCGAACCATAAGGATAACAATGGCTCGTACTACAGCGCCTACCTCATGCGCCGGCAGAATCTCAAAAATGACCAGTACATGCTTTACCGCCTCTATGGCCAGTACACCGCCTTCGAGTCGCTGCCCTCGACGGAGCAGTTCACGCTGGGCGGCATGGGGAGTGTCCGCGGATACAAGGAAAGTATCCTTTCGGGCGATAAAGGCTGGTTTGCCGGTATGGAGTACGGCTTCCCCATCAGCAGTGACCATCAGACATGGCGAGGCTTCGTCTTCCTCGACCACGGTGTCGCATATAACAATTTCAGTGTAAAAACAACGAAGGACTACCTCACGAGTGCGGGCCTCGGTCTGGAGTGCAGCAAGGGCGGCTGGTATGGCAAGGCCGTCCTCGGCATCCCGCTCAAGGATTCCGGAAATATCGGAGATGCATCGCCGAGAGTGCATTTCTACCTGCAGAGGAATGTGTAATTTTGAGTGACTAGTGACTGGTGACTGGTGACTGGTGGCTAGTAGCTAGGGATTAGTAGCTAGGGATTAGTGGCTAGGGATTAGGTTTGCGATATGAGAAAACCGCTAGTTTCAAAACTCCGCGGCGCTTCATTATTTTTTGCGTCGCACCAACCCCATTGAACCCGTAGAACCTATAGCGATGAGTAGCTAGGGATTAGGGAATAGGAGTAGCTAGTGACTGGGATTTCTCCGGCATTGTCATCCCGAGCGCAGCCGAGGGATCTTTCTTGCACTGCGGGAATCAGCGTGTATGCGCTGAGGGGAAAACGATGTCTTGGTGCTGCCTCACATCAGGCGATGAGCGTTCTGCAATAAAGATTTCTCGGCTACGCTCGAAATGACGATGCGCGTGAAGCGCTATCGAAACTCCGCGACGCTTCCCTATGATGATGCGCCGCACCACCACTCCTCACTCCTAACTCCTCACTCCTAACTAGAGAGTACGAAGCTTTCAAACGGAATCAAAGGGCAGCACGTCCTACGGGCTAACCCTGAACCCATCAACCTATTTCCATGATCTTCTCACCCAAAGGAGGACCGTCTTATGAACAAGATATATAAAGTAGTATGGAATGCCACGCGCGGCTGCTATGTAGTCGCTTCCGAACTGGTCAAGACACATCAGGGGAAGAAAAGTGTGCGCCGGGGGGGGAACATCCTTTCCCGTGCAGGGACGGCACTGCTCCTTGCTATCGCAGGCTGGGGCGCGGCTTGCAATTTCATCTATGCCGATGTGACAGTGGCGGATCAGAAGTATAATGGTACTGTTAAGCCGCCAATCACCCTCGCCAATGGCGGCAAGCAGTATGACATCACGAACCAGCAGGTGAACAATGGCAATGCGCTGAACAAGTTCACGGATTTCGCGCTCACGCAGCACGATGTGGCAAATCTCCATATGGGAGAGGCGAATCACCAGATCAATGTCGTCAAGAATAAGATCGACATCGACGGTGTCGTGAATGCGATCAAGGATAACAAGATCGGCGGGGACGTGTATTTCTTCTCCGATGCCGGTATCGCTGTCGGCGCGACCGGTGTATTCAACGTGGGACGACTGACGCTGGGGACGAATGCGGCGTATGGCGAAGCGCTGTACAATGGCGGTATGGAAAGCCATCTGCAAAAGACCGCCGCCGAACAGGCGAAAGCAGTCGCCGGCGGCAGTGACATTTCCCTCGAAGGGAAAGTCTATGCCCAGGACGATGTCGTTCTCGGCGCGGGCAGCGTGAATGTCAAGGGCGGCGAAATCCGCACGCATAGGAATAACGCGGACACTTACGCTGACAAGAAGACAGCGGAGGCATATAGAAATCAGCTGGTGAAGATCAATACCCCATCGGCGACGGTCGCGACGGCTCTGGGTCATGGTGACATTGCGCTCGCCGCAGTCGGTGCATCTTCTGTGGCAAAGCCTTTCGAGACGAAGGGCGCGATCGTCATTGACAAGGCATACATGGACGCGGCAGGTGGCGACACGTCGGTCATCGCCAGCGCAGAACGGAATGGCGGAAATCTCATGGGCAGTAAGGCGGATGCTTCTGTCGAGATTTTGAATGCCACCACCATCCAAGGGCAGAATGTAGCGATTTCCGCGGAGACAAAAGTCAGCGGCAAGGTCGGCTCGGCGGATGCGTACAAGACAGGCGCAGAAGAGGATGGCATCCTCGGACTGCTCCATGCGACCTTTGATGAACAGGTGGGAAGTCTGGCGTCTGTCGTGAAGACGGGCGCAGACTCTCGCGTGACGGTCAAGGATTCGAAGCTCACCGCAGCGAAGGATCTTGCGATTTCCTCCAAAGCAGAGTCGGAGATCGGCAGTGAGACGGGCGGCGCTCTCGGCGTCGGGATCAATGTCGGCATCGCGGACGTTTCCTCGAAAGTAGAAATCCAGGGGAAAAGTGTGCTCACGGCAGAGAAGGATCTCGCGATTTCTGCGGAAGGCAGTAACGCTATCGATCTCCAGCGGCAGGGCAGCGCGGAAGATCTTCCGATCGCGATCGACCTTGGCTGGGCGGAAGCGAAGACAGATGCATCCGTCACTGTAGCGAAAGATGCGACGCTGAAGGCGAAAGAAAATGTAGACGTATCGGCGAAGGCAGAGAGAAATCTCTCTGTCGAGGTCGAAAACAGCAGCGGCGACGGCACGCTGGGCCTCGCGGTCGGCGTCATCCAGTCCGAGACGAAGGCAACGGCCGATGTGCAGGGCAAAGTCTATGCAGATGGCAAGGTCAGTGTCAGCGCGGAGAATACGGTATCGGACGAAGGTGGAAAGTATGACCCCGATACGCTCCACATCACGAGCGAGAGCGAAAGCGATGATGGCACCAGCTCGGATCCTATCCACGACATCGTGGATGTAGCGACGACCAAGGGTAAGGGCAACCAGCTCATGGCGGGCATCAAGATGCTCTGGGGCGATAAGTCGACGGGGAAGAAAGCGGCGGACGCTGGAACGAGTGCGGCTGACCAGACCGCTTCGACAAGTGCGGGCGGCGGCCTCGGTCTCAATGCCGCGACGGCTTTCCTCTTCAGCGACAATAGTGCAAAGGCATCCCTTGCGGGCGAAGTGCGCGGCTATGATGAAGAAAGCGGTGCGAGCGCAGTCGATGTACACGCGGAGACCTTGTCGCGGACGAAGGTGAAGGCAGGTGTCAGCCAGGGTGCGGACAAGAGCGCCGGCATCGCGGCGGCGGTGAACTATGTCGACCAGAATGACAAGGCAGAAGCCGAGCTGGCGGGCGATATCAAGTCCAAAGGAAATGTGGATGTCAGCGCGGAAACGAAGCGCCCCTGGCAGTCGAATCTCGAAGGCTTCGGCGAAAATCCTGCAAATGATCTGGCAACCATTTTCGACCCGAATAATGGTTTTGAACTGTCGTACCTGACCGACTCTTGGACGCAGACGGGCGGCGCGGGCGAGAAGGTCTCCGGCGCGGCGGCGCTGAATATCATGGAATACAACCACACCGCCAAAGCAACGGTGAAGAAGGATACGAAAGTAGAAATCGACAATGGCGACCTCGCCGTCAGCGCGAAGAATGACATTCACACTGTGAATTTCAGCGGTGACATCAAAGCGCCGATCGGCGACCAGCCGGGGAGTCTCGATTTCTGGGAAGACATCGGGGAAAGTCCGTTCTCCGGCGGCGGGAAAGCCGCATTGGGCGGCGCGGCGCTTACCGTGCATCAGAAGAATACCGCCGAAGCGACCGTGGAAGATGGCGTGACTGTGACGAATGCGAAGGATGTCAGCGTTTCGGCAGAAAACAAAGGCTGGAATCTCTCCATGGCGGCTGCGGGCGGCAAAGGGCAGACCGTTGCCATCGACGGGACGGTGAATGTGAACCGTTTCGAAAACACCACGAAAGCCACGGTCGGGAAGGCGATGATTTCCTCTGCCGGTGACATTGTCGTCAAAGCAGAAGATGATACGAAGGATATCAACATCGGCGGCGCAATCGCTGTCTCGGAACAGGCAGGCATCGGTGCCACCGTCGCATATAACCACATCGACCGCCAGACAGAAGCATCGCTCCAGGGGACGGTCACTTCTACGAAAGACGTCTCCGTCACCGCCAAGAACACCGGCGCGATCTACGCCATGTCCGCCGCGGGCGGCGTCACCATGGAGTCGAGCCCTGTGAATGGCGCGGGCAGCTCCGGCCTCCACGCGCAGGAAGGGGCTTCGGGCTCCGGCACGTCCTCCATCGGGGACCTCGCAGGGACGCTCCTCAATGCGGGAAAATCGGAAAAAGATAAGAAATCTATCGATAGCGGTGATAGCGCGCTGACGGATGTCGCAAATAAGGATGCCTCCATGGGCGAGAACGTCGGTGCGGCAAAGGGCGGCTTTGCCGCGGCGGCGAATGTCTCCGTGAACCGTATCACCGATAAGGCGAAAGCGTATACGAAAGGCAATGCGGTCACTGCCGACTCGCTCGCGATCCGTTCGGGCAATGACAGCCAGATCACGACGGGTGCGGGTGCGATTGCCCTCGGGCTTTCGCAGAACAGCCAGGCGATCGCCGGCAGCTTCATGTACAATGCCATCACGGACAAGAACGAAGCCTATGCCGAAGATGCGACCCTCAGCCTCACCGGCAGTAAAAAAGACGATACCTCGCTGACCGTCGAAGCAGACAATGCAGCGAAGATCACAAACATCGCAGCGAGTGGCAGCGGCGCGTCCAAAGGCAGTGCCGTCGCAGGCCAGATCAGCCTGAACTGGGTGGACAACACCACCGATGCGCACGTCAAAGGCGGCAGCCTCAAGGCGGGTAAAGCGGCGACGATTTCCGCGAAAGACCGCGGCACCATCGACTCCTACACGGGCGCAGTGGCGATTTCAGCGGGCAGTAACGGCGCGGCGGTGGGGGCGTCCATCGCGGCGAACCTCATCGAAGGAAAAACCACCTCTTCGCTCGAAGATATCACCGTGAACAGCGGCGGCGCTCTCTCCGTCACCGCGGATGAGACCAGCCAGATCCAGTCCATCGTGGCGGCGGGCGCAGGCTCGGGCAAACTCGCGGCGGCCTTCGCGGCGAGCGGCAACTGGATTCATACAAAGACTGATGCCCATATTTCCAATGCAAACGACATGAAGACAGGGGCGCTCTCCGTCCTTGCGAAGAATGGAAGCAATGCGACACTCGGCGTCGGCAGTGCTGCCGCTGGCGGCAACTCCGCGGGCGCATCCATTGCTGTCATGGTGAACCAGTCGGAAGTCAACGCCAGCCTTACAGGCGATAAGGAAAAGAATCATATCATCACTGCGGACGGCATCACCGTCAAAGCAGACAATGCCTACAACGGTGACGCTTCCGAAAGTGAGACCGCCAAGACCGTCGCGGTCGGCTTCGCGGGCGGGACCTCGCAGTTCGCCGGCTCCGGCTCTGTCACCGTGAATGTCATCGAGCAGACCACCGATGCAACCATCGGCAAGGGCAAGTACGATGCGGGGCAGAAGGCGGCTCAGGTAGCTGCGACAAGTACCGCGAAACTCTTCGGTCTCGCTGGCGGCGTGTCCCTCTCCGCAGGGAGCGGCCTCGGCGCAGCTGTCGATGTCCAGACCTACAACGGTCACACCTATGCCGGCATCGCCGACGGTGCGTCCCTGAAAAATGCGTCCTCCGTCACTGTGAATGCGGACTCGAAAGAACACCTGACCTCTGTCGCGGCGACAGGCGCAGGCGGTGCCGGCTCCTTCGCCGGGGCGGGCGCAGCAGGCGCGCACTCGATCGCGACCGATACGAAAGCGTATGTGGGCCAGAGTGAAGTGACGGAGGCCGGTGATGTCTCTGTCATCGCCAAGGATGAAACGGAACTGAAAACCATCGCAGGCAGTGGTGCTGTCAGCGGAAATACCGGTGTCGGTCTCACCGCAGCGGTCGAAGTGGTGAATAAAAAAGCCAGTGCGATCGTGGGTGACAATGCGGAAGTGACAGGCAGCAGCCTCACCGTGAAAGCAGAAAACACCAGCAGCAGCGAGACCAGTGCTACCGGTCTCGGCGCCGCTGGTACGGCAAGTCTTGCCGGAGCGGCATCGGAAACCTTCGTGACGCATACGACAGATGCGCATGTGGGTAAGAATACGCCGGTCAGTGCAGTGAATGGCGTGGATATCCTCGCACATTCGAACTTCACGCAGGTCGCAACCGCGGGCAGCGTTGGCGGTGGTGGCACCGTGGGCGTGGGTCTCACGAACTCCACGGTTTCCTTTACGGGAGATACCGCAGCTTATGCAGATGAGAAAGCGGTCATCGATGGCGGGAAGAAAGTCAATATTTCTGCATCCCAGCTGACGAATGTGGACTATGGCACGGTCGCTGGCGCGGTGGGCGGCACGGCGTCGCTCTCTGGCACCGTGGGCGTCAATGTGTTGAAGACGACCACAAAAGCCTATGCCGCAGGCAGCAGCCAGCTCTCGGCGAAAACAGCGGATGCAGAGGGGATTGCGGTCACGGCCAGCGATGAGACAACGCTCAAAGGTGGCAATGGCGGCGCATCCATCGGCGTTTCCGGCGGCGGCGCGGGCGCAGCCATCGGCGTGACGAATATTTCTAAAGATACGGAAGCCTTCCTGGGTGGAGGCGCTGCTCTTGATACCGCGGGGAAGACGAAGATTTCCGCGAAGAATAAGGAAAGCCTCACAAATGTGACGGTGCAGGCCGCTGGCGGGCTCTATGCCGGCCTTGCGGGCGCAGTGAATGTGACGAATCTCTCCGCTGTCACCAAGGCGTATACGGGAGATGACGTTTCCTTCAATCAGTCAGATAAAAAAGGCAGCGATGTCACGGTCGAGGCGAAGCACAATATTGACAAGATGACGAGTGCGGTCGCAGGCGCGGCAGTCGGTGCAGGAGCACTGGGGGCGGCGGTAGATATCGGTACGATTCGCACGCAGACCAATGCCTTCCTCGGACGGAATAACAAGCTCCACACGGATGGCGCGCTGGTGATCGATGCAGCGGACCACATGGAAGGTATTTCCACGAATGCCATTGCAGCGGCCGTGGGCGGATTCGGCGTAGCGGGCAGTGTCTCGGTGTACAGCTTCGGCAGTACCATGAGTGACAGCGATGCTGCCATGCTCTCGGGCAAGACCAGCAAGGACGGCGGCGAAAGCTCCATGGACGACTGGGTGAATGGCGAAATCAACAAGTCCCAGACGGGCGATGCCATGGGCGCGTACCAGACAGATGCGCTTACGGATGTGAAAAAGAAACTGGGAACGACATTCCAGAGCGAGACGCCGGATATGGGTGAAAAGGGTACGCTCGCCCAGATCGGCGAAGGCAGTGAGGTTTCGGCGGGCAGCGTTCGCGTAGCAGCTGATGACAAGCTTGCTGTGTCCAACATCATGGGGAATGTCAGCGCAGGCGGTAGCGCGGCGGGCATCTCGGTCAATGTCGTCCGCACGGATACCCTGACGCAGGCGAAGACGGGAGAAAACTCTTCTATCCAGTCGGTGGGAGATGTCCAGATTTCTGCGGCGTCTGACCATCAGATGAAGAGTGACATCGTCGGCGCGTCCCTCTCCGGCGGTATCTCCGCTCAGGGGACGGAAGAGACCTGGATGGACAAGAGCATCGTCCGTGCGCTGGCGGGGACGGGATCGTCCATCACGTCCGGCGGACAGACGGCTATTACCTCGAGCAATGTACGAGGCCTCGATGCGAAGCTCGCGGGTGCATCGGTTGCGCTGTCGGGCGCTCTAAATGGCGCGGTTATCACGGCAGATGTCAGCGGCTCTTCGGAAGCAGGCACGGGGAATGGTGCGTCCATCAACGCAGAGGAAGAGGCGAAGATCGATGCGGAAGCAGATACGAAGCTCTCCGCAAAGGCGGTCGGTGCGGCGCTTGGCACCTATGCCGGAACCGGTACTGGCGTGGCGCTTTCTTCGGAGGTGGCAGCGAAGGCAGATGTAGGAAGTCAGGCCGTTATTCACGGGAAGAATATTTCCGTCACAGCGAAGAATACACCGATTTTAGAAGCGCGGGCGGTTTCTGCCGGCCTTGGCCTCGCGGGCGTCGGTGTCACGATTATAAATGGATTTCTGGCTGCCGGTAAGCACCACCGGCTTGGCGCTGTTCTGGATCATATAGCTCAGCGCTGCGGCGGTGTAGGCCATGCTGGTGCCGTTTTTGCGCCGCCCCGAAATGCCGCCTGTGCAGTTTTATGAACGGCTGGACCCTAACGTGTTTGTGCTGCGCTTAACGCCCGGGATGCGTGCGGATATCATTCCGCTGCTGATCCCCTACTACCGGGCGCTGGTGATCGAAAGCTTCGGCGTGGGCGGGCTGCCCGGCGGTGAGCGCGGCGAAATGTTCAGTGCGCTGCAGCACTGGTGCCGCTCGGGACGGGGGTTTCAAACAGCTCCATCACCTTTTCACGGTCTGCCGATTGGCCCAGCGCCCACATCAGCTTTACGGCCACGGCCTCGGGCATCATGTCACCGGCTTCCATCACGCCGGGGAGCTCCAACACGGCACGCCCCACCTCGCAAAGGCCTTGTATCCGCGCGAAAACGCCGGGATATCCCGTGCGCTTGCCCAGCACAGCCAGCTGTTCAGGCAGTGAATGGAGGGAAACAGGTTCACGGGGGCATCCAGAATATACAGCGCGCGCACCAGGCTTTCCCACACATTCAGCCCC
>OQVT01002068.1_pt1 | contig 12886 bp, 10 predicted proteins | sample 1691561 | NCBI WGS metagenome assembly OQVT01 (sample SAMN03418260, study PRJEB22391) | human gut metagenome | biome: human-gut; feature: organic feature; material: feces | host: Homo sapiens | place: Tanzania | collected 2013-01 | reverse complement strand
GAGAGGAGGTGTATTCATGGCTGTTACTGAAAAGAAAAAAGCAATTGTTGCTGAATTAAAGGACAAACTCACTAGCGCAAAGGGTGCCGTATTGGTTTCCTACAAGGGCTTGACTGTTGCTCAGGATACTGAGCTGCGTTCCGAGCTGCGTAAGGCTGGTGTAAATTACCATGTAGTTAAGAACACAATGACTCGTATTGCTGCTACCGAGGCTGGTATGGAGGGTCTGGTATCTCATTTGGAGGGTACCACTGCTCTGGCTGTATCCGCAGAGGATGCAGTTGCACCTGCAAAGGTTATTAGCGAGTTCATGAAGAAGAACAACCTGGAGGATCAGGGTATCCTGACCATCAAGGCTGGTATTGTAGAGGGTCAGGTTGTAACCGCTGACGAGGTTAAGGCTATCGCTTCTCTGCCATCCCGCGAGGTTCTTCTGGGCAAGCTGCTGGGCAGCATTCAGGCTCCACTGTCCAACACCGTTGGCGTTATGGGTTCTATGCTCCGCAGTATCGTTACTGTGCTTGATGCAGTTCGTAAGCAGAAGGAGGAGCAGGCATCTGCATAATTGGCAGATAGCTGCTTTGGCTGCTTAATATATTTTTCGAAAATTAATTAATGATTATACGGAGGATTTTAAAATGACTAACGAAGAGATTTTAGAGGCAATTGGTAACCTGACTGTTCTGGAGCTGTCCGAGCTCGTAAAGGCTGCTGAGGAGAAGTTCGGCGTATCCGCTGCTGCTCCTGTAGCTGTTGCTGCTGCTGCTCCTGCTGCTGGCGGCGCTGCTGCTGAGAAGTCCGAGTTCGATGTAGTTCTGAAGGACGCTGGCGCAAGCAAGATCAACGTAATCAAGGCTGTTCGTGAGGCTACTGGTCTCGGCCTGAAGGAAGCTAAGGCTCTGGTTGATGGCGCTCCTGCTCCTGTAAAGGAAGGCGTATCCAAGGCTGATGCTGAGGATCTGAAGGGCAAGCTCGAGGCTGCTGGTGCAACTGTAGAGTTGAAGTAATTTTTGCTTCAAGCCTAAAATTTCAACTGAAATTTTCAAGACCGTTTCGCAAGAAACGGTCTTTTTTCTTGACAAGAAATATATTTACGATGTATAATTAAATGCTACTAATAGAGAAATTAATTCGTGCATTTTCAAATGGAGTCATCAAAGGGGAGTAGTCCTTTTGGCAACGCGCCGTGTGGTTTTAGCCCATGAAGGGGTGTTGTGATTCCGTTCTATTTTCATGTACGGATTTTTGTTGTTTTCAGTATTTTTTGCTAAGGAGTGAAGTTTTTAATGTTTCATCCTGTGCCCGTGGGCAAACGAACCAGGTATAGCTATGCAAAGATTAAAGAAGTCATGGAGATGCCACACTTGCTGGACATTCAGAGAAAGTCCTATGAGTGGTTTATCGGTGACTGGGAAAATAACACCAAGGGCGAGGGCCTTATGGAGATTTTCCAGGATATTTCTCCAATTTCAGATTTTCAGGGCAAGGTAAGCCTTTCCCTGCTGGACTATGAGCTGGGAGAGCCTAAGTATAGCCTTGATGAAAGCAAGGAAAGAGATGCCACCTATGCAGCTCCATTGCGTGTCAAGGTTCGCCTTTTGGACAGAACCACTGGTATCTTCCAGGATTCTGAGGTATTCATGGGGGATTTCCCTCTGATGACTGCTTCTGGTACCTTTATTATTAATGGTGCTGAGCGTGTTATTGTCAGCCAGCTGGTACGTTCTCCAGGCGCTTATTATGGCGTTACTGTTGACCAGTCTGGTAAGTCCCTCTTCAACTCCACTGTAATTCCAAACCGTGGTGCTTGGATTGAGCTGGAAACCGATGCTAATGATGTAATTTCCGTTCGTATCGACCGTACCCGTAAGCTGCCTGTAACTGTATTCCTCCGTGCTTTGAACTATATCAATCAGCAAGAGAAGCTGCGTCTGGCTGAGCTGGCCGCTTCTGATGGTACTGTACCAACTATGCAGGGCCGTAATGATGACCACCTCAATGTAGGCACTACTAATCTGGTATTTGGCAGCAATGAGGAGATTTTGGCACTCTTCGATAACGATGATGCTATTAGATCCACTTTGGAGCGTGATAATACCGCTACTGGTGCTGACGCTTTGGAGGAGATTTATCGTCGTATTCGTCCTGGTGAGCCTTTCAACGTAGACAATGCTCATCAGATGCTCCGCAGCCTGTTCTTTGATGCTAAGCGTTATGATTTGGCAACTGTAGGCCGTTACAAGCTGACCAAGAAGCTGGGCTGGAAGCGCCGTATTCAGGGCCAGATTCTGGCAGAGCCTCTGCTGGATAAGGAAACCGGTGAGATTTTGGTTCCTGCTGATACCCTGATTGATGCAGATATGCTGGAAAATATTACCACTGAGCAGGAGCAGGCAATCTTTGGTGAGGGCAATGCCATCGTTCTTCATGTTAAGAGCAATGATGAGGGTGGTTCTCTCCAGATGATTTGTTCCCCAACTTTGGAATATCGTCAGCGTACCATTGCTATTAACGACATTCTTGCTTCCATCAGCTATCTGCTGAATTTGATGCATGGTGTAGGCAAGACTGATGATATTGACCATTTGGGCAACCGTCGTGTTCGCTCTGTAGGCGAGCTGCTGCAGAACCAGTTCCGCATTGGTCTTTCCCGTATGGAGCGGGTAGTCAAGGAGCGCATGTCCATGCAGGAGGATGTAACCAATCCTTCTACCTTGATTAATATTCGTCCTGTTGTGGCAGCTATCAAGGAATTCTTTGGTTCCTCCCAGCTGTCCCAGTTCATGGATCAGCACAACCCACTGGCTGAGCTGACTCATAAGCGCCGTCTGTCTGCCCTTGGTCCTGGCGGTTTGTCACGTGAGCGTGCAGGCTTCGAGGTTCGAGATGTACACAACTCCCATTACGGTCGTATGTGTCCTATCGAGACACCAGAAGGTCCTAACATCGGTTTGATTGGTTCCTTGTCCAACTATGCAAGAATCAACCGCTTTGGCTTTATGGAGACTCCTTATCGCCGCGTGGATAAGGAAAACAAGCGGGTTACTGATGATGTAAGATATTTGACTGCTGATGAAGAGGACAGCCTGATTATTGCTCAGGCCAATGAGCCTCTTGATGATAATGATTGGTTCCAGAATGAGCGTGTAGTTGCCCGTATTCACGAGGAGACCACTGAGGTTCGCCGTGAAAAGGTTGACTACATGGACGTATCACCAAAGCAGGTTGTATCCATTGCAACAGCCATGATTCCATTCCTGGAAAACGATGATGCTAACCGTGCGCTGATGGGTGCAAACATGCAGCGTCAGGCTGTACCATTGCTCCGTACTCAGGCTCCTTTGGTTGGTACTGGTATGGAGTACAAGGCTGCTTGTGACTCCGGTGTTATGATTCTGGCTAAGCATGCTGGTGTAGTTGAAACTGTAACTGCTGATAATATTGTGGTTCGTACTGCTGATGGCAAGCGGGATGAATACAAGCTGCAGAAGTTCCTCCGTTCCAACCAAGGCACCTGCATTAACCAGCTGCCTATCGTATTTAAGGGTGACGAGGTAGAGGCAAATCAGCCAATCGCTGATGGTCCTTCCACTGACCACGGCGAGCTGGCGTTGGGCTATAACATTATTGTAGCCTACATGCCTTGGGAAGGTTACAACTACGAGGATGCTATTCTCCTTAGTGAAAACCTGATTAAGCGTGATATTTACACCTCCATTCATATTGAGGAATATGATTGCGAGGCTCGTGATACCAAGCTGGGCCCAGAGGAAATTACCCGTGATATTCCAAATGTTTCTGACGAAAGCCTGAAGGATTTGGATGAATACGGTATTATCCGCAAGGGTGCCGATGTACGTACCGGTGATATTCTGGTAGGTAAGGTTACACCAAAGGGTGAGACTGAGCTGTCTGCTGAGGAGCGCCTTCTGCGGGCTATCTTTGGTGAGAAGGCTCGTGAGGTTCGTGATACCTCTTTGAAGGTTCCTCATGGCGAGGCTGGTAAGGTTGTAGATGTTAAGATTTACAGCCGTGAGAATAATGATGAGCTGAACCCTGGCGTAAATCAGATGATTCGTGTCTACATTGCCCAGAAGCGTAAGATTTCTGTTGGTGATAAGATGTCCGGTCGTCATGGTAACAAGGGTGTAGTTTCCCGCATTATGCGTGAAGAGGATATGCCGTTCCTGCCAGATGGTACTCCAGTGGATATCGTATTGAACCCATTGGGCGTGCCTTCTCGTATGAACATTGGTCAGATTCTGGAGACTCACCTGGGTATGGCTATCCGCAATCTGGGTACTCAGATTAAGGAAGGAGATCCTACCGTTGAAAGACGTCTCCGGGCTATTGGTTATGACTTTGATCAGTATGGTATGCCAAAGCCAGATGTAGCAGGTATTCATATTGCTACCCCTGTATTCGATGGTGCTCGTGAGAACGATGTATTTGATACTATTCGTGCTTCCGGCATGGATCCAACTGCCAAGACTGTACTCTATGATGGACGTACCGGTGAGCCATTTAAGAATAAGGTAACTGTAGGCTGCGTATACATGCTGAAACTGCATCATCTGGTTGATGATAAGATTCATGCCCGTTCCGTAGGTCCATACTCTCTGGTTACTCAGCAGCCACTGGGTGGTAAAGCTCAGTTCGGCGGCCAGCGTTTCGGTGAGATGGAGGTTTGGGCACTGGAGGCATATGGTGCTGCTTACACTCTGCAGGAGATTCTGACTGTTAAGTCCGATGATGTTGTAGGCCGTGTTAAGACCTATGAGGCTATTGTCAAGGGCGAGAATATCCCTGAGCCTGGTGTACCAGAGTCCTTCAAGGTTCTGATCAAGGAGCTGCAGTCCATTGGCCTTGATATTAAGGTACAGGATGAGAATGCCAACGAGATTATGGTTCAGGATGATGATGAAGATGACATCAGCATCAAGGACGTAGTTCGTGAGGCAGATATGGCTTCTGTAGATGATAGCGGCAGAGCTAATGAAAGCGATGAATATGCCAGCGATTATGACGAGCCATCTCAGTCCGATGAGGATGATGACAGCTTTGATGGTGATATTATTGCCGATATTGGCGGCGATGATGTTGAACCAGCAGATGATGACGAGGACATGGATATGTTCCTGTCCGATGATGATAATACTGAAGAATAATGGAAGGGAAGTGACACCTCCTTGTTGGATGTAAATAACTTTGATTCAATGCGCATAGGCCTGGCCTCTCCTGACAAGATTCGTGAGTGGTCTCATGGCGAGGTACTGAAGCCAGAGACTATTAACTATCGTACTTTGAAGCCAGAGAAGGACGGTCTTTTCTGCGAGAAAATTTTTGGACCAACTCGTGATTGGGAATGTCATTGCGGTAAGTACAAGCGTATCCGTCATAAGGGTACTATCTGTGATCGCTGTGGTGTTGAGGTCACTCGTTCCAAGGTACGCCGTGAGCGTATGGGCCATATTGAGTTGGCTGCTCCTGTATCTCATATTTGGTATTTCAAGGGTATCCCAAGCCGTATGGGCTTGATTTTGGATATTCCACCACGGGCTATGGAGAAGGTTCTCTACTTTGCTTCCTACATTGTTCTGGATCCAAAGGATACGCCTCTTTCCAAGAAGCAGCTTTTGTCTGAGCTGGAGTATCGCAAGGCTCGTGAGGACTACGGTCGTGATTTTGTAGTAGGCATGGGTGCCGAGGCTATCAAGGAGCTTTTGGTTGAGCTGGAGGCAGATTTGCCAGAGGAACAGCAGACTGAGGACATGAAAAATGGTCTGGATGTACTGCACAAGGAGCTGACTGATGAGCTGAAGCATGTAGCCAGCCAGCAGCGCCGTATTCGTGCTATCCGTCGTCTGGAGGTTGTTGAGGCCTTCAGACGCTCCGGCAATAAGCCATCCTGGATGATTATGGATGTAGTTCCAGTTATTCCTCCAGAGCTGCGCCCTATGGTTCAGCTGGATGGCGGCCGTTTTGCTACCTCTGATCTGAACGATCTGTATCGTCGTGTTATTAACAGAAACAACCGCTTGAAGCGTTTGCTGGAGCTTCGTGCTCCGGACATTATTGTCCGCAACGAGAAGCGCATGCTGCAGGAGGCTGTAGATGCTCTGATTGATAATGGTCGTCGCGGCCGTCCTGTAACCGGCCCTGGTAATCGTCCTCTGAAGTCCTTGTCTGATATGCTTAAGGGTAAGCAGGGACGTTTCCGTCAGAACCTGCTGGGTAAGCGTGTTGACTACTCTGGACGTTCCGTTATCGTTGTAGGCCCTGAGCTGAAGCTCCATCAGTGCGGTCTGCCAAAGGAAATGGCTTTGGAGCTTTTCAAGCCATTTGTTATGAAGAAGCTGGTTAGTGAGAAGATTGCTCACAATATTAAGAACGCTAAGCGTATGGTTGAGCGTGCCCAGGAAGAGGTATGGGATGTTCTTGAGGATGTTATTAAGCAGCATCCAGTGCTCCTGAACCGTGCACCTACCCTGCATCGTCTGGGTATTCAGGCCTTTGAGCCAGTCCTCACTGAGGGCCGTGCCTTGAAGCTTCATCCATTGGCTTGCTCTGCATACAACGCGGACTTCGATGGTGACCAGATGGCTATCCATCTGCCACTGTCTGCTGAGGCTCAGGCTGAGGCTCGTGTACTGATGCTGGCAGCTAACCACATTTTGGCACCAAAGGATGGCAGCCCTATTATCGTTCCTTCTCAGGATATGATTTTGGGTGCTTACTATCTGACCAAGCTGCGCAAATCCTCTCCAGATCATCCAGTTATTGGTGAGGGCAAGATTTTCACCGGTATTGATGAAGCTCTGCTGGCATATCAGCATCAGGAGCTGGATATTCAGGCTGAAATTCAGGTTAAGATTCTGGAGAAGCAGGAAGATGGTACTACCAAGGATTATGGCTTGGTTACTACCTCTCTGGGCCGCATGATCTTCAACGAGATTCTGCCTCCACAGGTTCGTTCCTACGAGCAGGATAAGGAAACTGGCAAGTGGTCCTTGGGCGTTCTGATGAACAAGAAGCAGCTGGGCAAGCTGGTTGCTAAGTGCTTTGATGAACTGGGTGCCAGTCGTACTGCTGAGGTTATTGATGGCGTAAAGAATCTGGGCTATCACTATGCATGTATTGCAGGTATGACCGTAGCTATTTCCGATATTACTGTTCCTCCTAAGAAGAAGGATATTCTGGAAGCAGCTCAGGCTCAGGTTACCAAGACTGAGCGCCAGTTCTCCCGTGGTTTGATTACTGATGACGAGCGTTACAAGAAGGTCTGCTCCGTATGGAACAAGGCTACTGAGGACGTTGCTGATGAAATGTATGACAACTACGAGATTAATGACCCATTCAACCCAATCTACATGATGGCTGACTCTGGTGCCCGTGGTAATAAGTCTCAGATGCGTCAGCTGGCAGGTATGCGTGGTCTGATGGCGGATCCATCTGGTAAAACCATTGAGATTCCTATTACTGCTAACTTCCGTGAAGGTCTGTCCGTATCCGATTACTTTATTTCTTCCCACGGTGCTAGAAAGGGTTTGGCCGATACTGCACTGCGTACCGCAGATTCCGGTTATTTGACTCGTCGTCTGGTAGATGTTGCTCAGGATGTTATTGTTCGTGAGGATGACTGTGATGTTGTAGGCATCAATCTGGTTCGTGAGCGTGCTAAGCTGGCTGAGACTGCTGCTGATGCAGTTAAGGTTTTGGCTGATTCCTTGGCAGGCCGTCTGCTGGCTCAGGATGTTATCAGCCCTGAGACTGGCGAGGTTATTCTGGAAACCGGTACTGAGCTTACCGCTGAGGATATGGAGCTGGTAGGCGAGGCCGGTGTATCCGAGCTGGTTCTCCGTGGTCAGTCCGACAACAACGATACCATCGTTGGCAGCTCCTCTGTTACCGAGACTGTACAGCTGGGTGCTCCAGAGGAAAATGTTCGTGCATCTATCCGCAAGGCTATGATGGATCAGATGCTGGGCAAGGAAGTTACTGTCGATGTTGTTGACAGCATGGGCAACGAGATTATTCCTGCCGGTGTTAAGCTTACCGAGGAATATATCGAGGCTGTTCTCAACAGTGATGCCAAGGAAGTTCGGGTTCGCAACAACAATGTTCGCGGTATTTCCGTTGAGGAGATTGTTGATGGCAACCGCGTAATCGAGCCTTTGGCAGATCGTATTCTGGGCCGTGTACTGGCTGAGGATATTATTGATCCTGCTACTGGTGAGAAGATTGCTTCCGTTAACGATACTGTTGAAAAGGATCTGGCAGAGAAGATCTGCAAGGTTCGCAAGAGCGTATCTATCCGCAGCGTACTGACCTGTAAGTCTCAGTACGGTGTCTGCATCAAGTGCTATGGCCGTGATTTGGCCAACAACACCGAGGTTAATGTAGGTGAGGCTGTAGGTATTATTGCTGCACAGTCCATCGGTGAGCCTGGTACTCAGCTGACCATGCGTACCTTCCATTCCGGCGGTATCGCAGGCGGCGACGATATTACCCAGGGTCTGCCTCGTGTCGAGGAATTGTTTGAGGCTAGAAAGCCTAAGCATAATGCTATTATCTCCGAGGTTGAGGGTACTGTTACCGTCAAGGAGAATGGCAACCTCTTTACTGTATATGTTATGCCTGAATCCGGTGAGGCTCGTGAATATATTATTCCATTTGGTTCTCATCTGGCAGTTAAGGATGGCCAGCACATTCAGACTGGTGGCAAGATTACCGAGGGTTCCATCAATCCACACGATATTCTCCATATCTGCGGCATGAAGGCTACCCAGAGCTACATTGTATATGAAGTTCAGAAGGTATACCAGTCTCAGGGTGTAGGCATTAACGATAAGCATATTGAGGTAATGGTACGTCAGATGCTCCACAAGGTTAAGATTGAGGAAGCTGGCGGTACTGAGTTCCTGCCTGGCGATCAGGTGGATATCAATATCTTTGAGGCAGCTAATACCAAGGCTATTGAAGAGGGCAAGGAGCCAGCAGTGGCTAAGCCTGTTCTGCTGGGTATTACCAAGGCTTCCTTGGCTACTGATTCCTTCCTGTCTGCTGCGTCCTTCCAGGAGACCACTCGTGTTCTCACTGATGCAGCTATCAAGGGCAAGGTTGATCCGCTTATCGGCTTGAAGGAAAATGTTATTATCGGTAAGCTGATTCCAGCTGGTACCGGTATGAGCCGCTACCGCAATATCAAGGTAGTATATCAGGGTGAAGAGGATGCTTCTGATGAAGATATTCTGGACAGCCTGGCTAATGCAGAAAATGCTTAAGCAAAAATAATATTATTTCTCTAGAGAAATATCAATTCCTTCGGGATGGCAGCTGCTGTTCCGAAGGAATTTTTTTGTCTAAAAATAAACTGAGGTATTATCGGCACAATAAAAACAACCTGCCCTGAAATTAATCAGAGCAGGCTGCTAATGGGATATATGTGGAAATATGGGATATCTTTAAAGGAAATTACTTGTTGAAGTAACGCTTCAAGAGACCAGCAAAGCCCTTGCAATGACGAGCCTCGTCCTTGCACATCTCATGAACGGTGTCGTGGATAGCATCCAGATTCAGCTCCTTGGCACGAACAGCCAGCTTCTTCTTGCCATCGGTTGCACCAAATTCAGCATCTACACGCATAGCCAGATTCTTCTCAGTGCTGTCGGTAAGTACCTCGCCTAACAGCTCAGCAAACTTAGCTGCATGCTCAGCTTCCTCAAAAGCGTAACGCTTGAAAGCCTCAGCAACCTCTGGATAGCCCTCACGGTCAGCTACACGGCTCATAGCCAAGTACATACCAACCTCGGAGCACTCGCCATTGAAGTTATCACGGAGGCCCTGAACGATTTCTGCATCAACGCCCTGAGCAACACCCAGCTTATGCTCATCAGCCAGCTGCATCTCACCCTCTACCTCTTTGAACTTATCAGCGCCAACATGGCAGATTGGGCACTCAGCTGGAGGAGTATCTCCCTCATGTACATAACCACAAACGGTGCAAACAAACTTCTTCATAATCTTTTCCTCCTAAATATATAACACACAAATTTACTCATCCATATGAGACAGCTCCTAAACTGTCCCAGACAGTCACAGCCTTTGCTCATGCTGTACTGCCATTCGGTATCTCAACCTTATGGCTTTATTATAGAGGAAATTCACTTAAAAGAAAACTGCTAAATTCAGCGAAATTTGGTGATTATTATTAATTATCTTCTTAATACTCCTTATTTCTCTGTATTTTATAAATTATAAAAAATATTAGCGGATAATAATTATCAATAAAATCAGGGGAATTTTGGGAACTATTTTGCTATAATACAAGCAATGTGATAAAATTTTAAGATGACAAAAATACATATTGGATATAGAATAGGTAGATGATTTTTATGCAGAAGGTATGGATAAAGCTGGCTATGTTTTTGGCTGTGGCTTTTGTTTTTCAGAGTATTCGCTTGATTATGCCCATGATTCCTGGGCCGGTGAATATGTTTTTAATAGGCAGCCTGCTTAATACGGTAATGGTGCTAAGCATCTGGTGTACTGGCAGTCCTTGGGCTGTAGTTATTGGTGTACTGTTGCCCTTGGGAGCTTTTATGCAGGGACAGCTGCCGGTGGTGCTGATGATTCCTGTGGTGGCCTTGGGCAATGCCGTATACATTTTATTGGCGGGGAAATTCAAGCAGAGCAAATTGGTATATGTAAGTCCCTTGGTTAAAGCTGTTTTATTGTATGGAGGTACTTGGCTGGTGGTAAATACTATAGGTCTGCCGGCCCCAGTTAGCGGTATGATTTTGTTTATGATGAGCTGGCCTCAGATTGTAACAGGTGCCATTGGTCTGTTCTTGGCCAATAAGGTCTACAAATATTTGGATTCTATACGATTGTAAGGAAAGGTGGTAGACTGCTTACTTATGAGCAGTCGCAGCAGTTTATGTTTGAATATAAATCAGCCAGCCCGGAGCAAACCGCTTTGCTGGCAAAAAAATTAGCAGATATTATTCAGCCTGGCACCGTAATCTGCCTTAATGGTGATTTAGGTGCTGGTAAAACACTGTTTGTACAGAATTTGGCTAAAGCATTGGGGGTACAGGGTGAGGTTACCAGTCCTACCTTTAACCTGATGAATATATATGAAGGAAGAATCAGCATTTTTCACTTTGATTTGTACAGACTGGAGCAGGAGTATGAATTGGAGGAAATCGGCTTTTATGATTATGTTGAGGAGCCAGAAGGGCTGGTATTGATTGAATGGGCCGAGAAATTTATGGACTGCTTGCCAGAAAATTATATTTCCTTGGAAATTCAGAGAACGGAGCAGGAACAGCAGCGGATTCTTCGCTTTGAGCTGGTAGGTCAGGAATTGGAAAATGTATATAAGGAGATGGAAGCACTTTGCCAATTTTAGCAATAGATACAGCCACTATGGTTTCCAGTGTAGCTGTAGCAGATGAAAAAAAGCTTCTTGGGGAGCTGACAGTACAGACTAGATTAACTCATTCAGAAACATTGCTGCCACATATTCAGCAGGTTCTAAAAATGGCTGGTGTAGCAAAGAATCAGCTGAAAGCAGTAGCCGTAAGTTTGGGGCCAGGATCTTTTACAGGTTTGCGTATTGGCTTGGGGGCTGCCAAGGCTATTGCCTATGGCCTAAATATTCCTATTATTGGAGTGCCTACTACAGAAGCGTTGGCTTGGCATTATCCTGTGCCCGGTATAGTAACAATTCCTTTCATAGATGCTCAGAAGGGAAATGTATATAGTGGAATTTATGCTTGGCAGGAGAGCAAAATAGTTGAGCTGTCTCCAGTGCAGGTATATACTTTGGATGAAGCGCTGGAGCTGTGTGGTCAGCAGGATGCAACTGTAATGGCTGTAGGGGATATGGTGCAGAAAAAGCTGGCCAATAGACAGGATTTACCTGCTAATCTTCAGATACCCCCTCAGCATATGGTTATGCCTAGAGCTGCCAATGTGGCTATGGCGGGGCTAAGCAGATTAGCTCAAGCTAAGGTGGATTCTGTGATGAATCTGGAGCCTATTTACATCCGTCGTTCTGAGGCGGAGGTTTTGTGGGAAAAGCGTCAGGCAGCCCTAAAGGAAGCCACTGGAATCAGTGATGAGGATGAGAAATAAAGATGGCAAATATTGAATTTTACCGCATGGTTCAGGAGGATGCTGATGGCGTAGCCAGAGTGGAGGCGGCTTGTATGCCTGTGCCCTGGTCCAGACAGTCCTTTTGGGAGGAGGCCTCCCACACTGATGCCTACTATCTTATAGCCAGAGATGTGGACAGAGATAATCTGATTGTAGCCTATGCAGGCTGCTGGGTACTGGCAAATGAGGGACATATCACCAATGTGGCTGTAGATCCTGATTATCAGGGACAGGGACTGGGACGAAGGCTGATGAATGAGTTAACCAGCCGGGTAAAGGCTCTGGGGGTGGACTCCATGACCTTGGAGGTACGTCCTTCCAATACTGTGGCTATCAATCTCTATACCAGCCTGGGCTTTCGCAGTGTAGGCCAGCGGCCCAAATATTATACAAATCCTGTAGAGGCCGCGGAGATTATGTGGAATACCAAGCTTTGAAGCGTAATATAGATAAATGGAGAAATTATGGACGAGAAAATTACTCTTGCAATAGAATCAAGCTGTGATGAAACTTCTGCCGCTATTCTGCGAGGAGGACGGCAGGTTTTGTCCAATATTATATCAACTCAGATTCCTATACATCAAAAATTTGGTGGTGTTGTGCCAGAGATTGCCTCCCGCAAGCATATTGTTAATATTATGCCTGTCATTGATGAGGCTTTGGCCAAGGCTGGCGTGGAGCTTGCCATATTTGATAATAGAATCACCAGGCCCTAGATTTTTTA
>OQVT01002067.1_pt1 | contig 12887 bp, 4 predicted proteins | sample 1691561 | NCBI WGS metagenome assembly OQVT01 (sample SAMN03418260, study PRJEB22391) | human gut metagenome | biome: human-gut; feature: organic feature; material: feces | host: Homo sapiens | place: Tanzania | collected 2013-01 | reverse complement strand
ATATGTATCGGTTATGTATCGGTTATGTATCGGTTATCCTATACGCAGGTTGCGGAAAAGACAGCACAAAGACACGACAAAATTTCGGGATAATTTCGTGATATTTTCGGGATATACAAGACCTTTCCCAAAAAGAGTCCCCATACCCTTGACCAGGGAGGGGAGATATTAGGAGGCGGGCGATGGTATTGCCCTGCCAAGAGACAATACTGTGTACTTTATCGGCGATGGTATTACCGGCTAAGAGACAATACTCAGATTCCTATCCAAGAATACTATGATTCCTATAGTTACTAAATGAAAACTATGCTTTTTTTATACACAACCATAATACTGCACAAAAAAGAGACTGCCCAACCATACTTGTCAGGCAGCCTCTTTTGCTGTAGAAGATAAATAGTCGCTTAGTATGCGTTCATCTGTGCATTGACGGTGGTGTTCACAAAGTCGGCAAACTCCTGCACGGTCATTTGTCCTTTGTCCTCAGCACCCTGTTGGCGGACGCTCACAAGACCTTGCTCTGCCTCTTTCTCGCCCACAACCAACATAAACGGAATACGTTTCAACTCGTTGTCGCGAATCTTACGCCCGAGTTTCTCATTGCGGTCGTCCACAACCACGCGAACATCCTGAGCCTCAAGCATTTCCTTCACTTTCCATGCGTACTCGTTGCTCTTCTCCGAGATAGGCAATACCACAGCCTGGTCGGGTGTGAGCCACAGCGGGAACTTGCCGGCGGTATGCTCAATCAGCACTGCCACAAAGCGTTCCATACTTCCGAACGGCGCACGGTGAATCATCACAGGACGGTGCTTTTGGTTGTCCTCGCCCGTGTATTCGAGTTCAAAACGCTCAGGCAGGTTGTAGTCCACTTGGATAGTACCCAACTGCCAACGGCGACCGATAGCGTCTTTGACCATAAAGTCCAATTTCGGACCATAGAAAGCCGCCTCGCCATATTCTACTTTTGCGGGCAGACCTTTCTCGCGGCAAGCCTCGATGATAGCACTCTCGGCTTTCTCCCAAACCTCGTCGCTACCCACATACTTGGTGGTGTTCTTCGGGTCACGCAAAGAGATTTGTGCCTCGAAGTTCTTGAAATCCAATGCTTTGAAGATAATCTCGATAATCTCCATTACGCGGATAAACTCGTCCTTTACTTGATCGGGGCGGCAGAAGATATGCGCGTCGTCTTGTGTGAACGAGCGCACACGCGTCAGTCCGTGCAACTCGCCCGATTGCTCATAGCGATAGACGGTACCGAACTCTGCACAGCGGAAAGGCAGGTCTTTGTAACTGCGGGGGCTGTTCTTGTAGATAGCACAGTGGTGGGGGCAGTTCATCGGCTTGAGCAGATAAACTTCGCCCTCCTCAGGAGTGGTGATAGGTTGGAACGAATCCTTGCCGTAGTGGTCCCAGTGTCCGGAGGTTACGTACAGTTGCTTGCTACCGATATGCGGAGTGATAACCTGCTGATAACCATAGCGTTTCTGTATCTTCTTGAGGAAATCCTCCAAGCGCAGACGGAGTGCCGTACCCTTCGGCAACCAGATAGGCAGACCTTTGCCCACCATATCCGAGAACATAAAGAGGTCCAGTTCCTTGCCAATCTTGCGGTGGTCGCGTTTCTTGGCCTCTTCGAGGAGTGCCAGATATTCGTCCAACATGGCTTTCTTCGGGAACGAGATACCATAGATACGCGTCATCATCGGGCGTTTCTCGTCGCCACGCCAATAGGCAGCCGCGCAACTGAGCACTTTCATTGCCTTGATAGGCTCTGTCGAGAGGAGGTGCGGGCCTTTGCAGAGGTCGGTGAATGCACCTTGTGTGTAGGTGGTGATATGTCCGTCTTCGAGGTCGGAAATGAGTTCACACTTGTAGGTTTGCCCTTTTTCGCCAAACTCTTTGAGTGCGTCGGCCTTAGAGATACTCTTCTTTACAAGGCGTTCTTTACGGTTGCGCAACTCCATCATTTTCTGCTCGATGGTAGGAAAATCGCTTTCTTTGATGGTCTGTCCCTCTGCGGGATAGACATCGTAGTAGAAACCGTTTTCGATAGCAGGTCCGATACCAAACTGGATACCGGGATACAATTCCTGCAGCGCCTCTGCCATCAAGTGGCTTGAGGTGTGCCAGAACGCATGCTTTGCCTCGGCGTCGTCCCACTTGTGGAGACGAATTTGGCTGTCTTCGGTGATAGGGGTATTCAGTTCAATGATACTCCATCCCTCGCCCTGCTCCTCGATGCTCTCGGGTTGGTTCGTAATAGGTTTGATACTAGCCACAAGGATATCTTGCGCCAAACGACTGCTGATACTCTCAGCCACTTGAAGCGGCGTTACGCCACTCTCATACTCGCGGACACTACCGTCCGGGAACGAAATTTTAATCATAATAAACGTACAAATGTTTACGGCTCGGGGCGCACAAATGCCCTATTGCCAATTCGATTGCAAAGGTACTGCTTTTTTTAGATATACGCAATACTCTTCCCGAAGTAAGACAATCAATCCATATCCAATCACCCCCAAAAAAGACGGCAAGACATTATCTAACAATACAAGGGACCATCTACACTTGTTAGACAGTCCCTTGTATTGTTAGCCCCAAAGATATGCCATTGCTAATCAGGGAACGACAATCAGTTTGCCCGAAACAATACGCTGCTTCTCGCTATGGAAGAACACGTAGAAATAGATTGTATTCGGATCAAGCGTCAGGATTGTACCCGATCGGAGGTCGGTGATATTGAGCAGTCTCTCCTGACCATTAGCCTCGGTAACCATCTCAACATCGTTGGGGTCTGCCACAGGAACTTTCTCCAAGGCGATACGGTGTCCGTACATATCATACAGTCCAAACGAGACATCCTTGCGAAGCGTACCGACCAAAATCTGCGTGGAACCCGACAAGCGTTTAACCAATACATCGTTGGCAGTTGGCGTAAGGGCATCATTGAGTTCGGACTGTGCAAACCAGATATAGTAGCGACGCGTTTCGCCCGATTGGGAAGTACAGGAGATGATACAGGTATCACCTACAGACGCCTCCTTGACACTAATATCGGCATATTGCGAGGCAGCCTCGGCAGACACCTTCGGCGCAGTAAGTCCCTCTATGATGTAGTAGATATAAAAATCCTGCTCGGGGTCAAACTCTGCAAATTCAGCATCATCAAGATAAATCATCCGGACGGTATTGTCGGTATCGGTCAGAACTATCTGATGAATAAGGTAGGTTTCTACCGAACCATCTTGCGCCGTAACGGCAATAAGAACCGTCCCTGCATTGTCCATAGACGTCTCGGCATGTGCCTGCCCGTCAGACAATGTGTAAGTTATCTCGGACAATCCCGCGAAATCGGCAATAGTAGAACCCACGGGGTATTCAAGAGTATATTCAACCGAGTCGCTTCGGAATCCCTCTAACAACTTACCCCGCACATAGATGGCAGTGAGGGAGGCGTCGTTATTCTTGGCAAAAGAGAACGTGATAGTATATGCACATTGGTCAATACCATTGGCGGCAGTAACCAAAATGGTAACAATCTGCTCTCCCGTAGGCAACTTCACCGGTTCTGATAGTTCCACCAACTGCTCGTCCTCTGCTTTCATCGCCGTAATAGTCGGCAGTTGTGTTTGCCCATAAGGAATGGTAACAGCATAGTCGTAGTGCGCGGACTCAAATTCCAGCGTAAAACCATCGCCCAGGCTGATGTTTTGCAGGTTGGCATTGGCAGATTTGATACGCTCAAACGCCAAAGTGTAGGTTGCTTTATCCCGGTTCTCCGCGGTAACGTGAACAAACACTGTATCACCATTGGTAGCAATCTCCACCTGCTGTGCGTCCTCTTTCTTGGCAACCGTAACTAACGGAATATCAACGATTTCGATAGGCAGTGAGACCTTATAGAAGTACCGTTCAGAGTCGAAGTCGGAGAGGTTCTTTCCGCCCACGAAAATCATATCCAAGTCGGTCTCCGAGGATAGTTCCTTAGGATAATGGATAATATATGTACGGCTTGTGCCATTGGCTGCAATAACCTCAATTTCTGTCTTCAGGTCGAGCGATTTAGCCGCCATAGTCTCCTTCGATTGGGTGATTTTAACAGTCTGATAATCATCACCTTGCAACGGATATACCGAAGGCACCTCGGTTGCATTAGCGGGGACAGTGTACCAATACTCGGTGGTAGCAGCCACAAAGTCGGCAAGGGGTTTCTCGTCGATGTAAATCATCTTGAGCGTATCTACTGACGATTGGAGAATAGAATATGCCACGGTATAGTAGTTGCTTCGTCCGCTTTCGGAAGTTACGACCAATTGCCGTGCCAGACTATGGTCGGTATGTTGGAGAGTATCGATACGGACATTTTGCCATTCATCGCCATTCGTCCATGCCAATTCGGGGAAAGCCGTAGTACCGACAGGCAGAGAAAAGAGATAATAGAACGTGCGTGGGGCGAAACCTGCAACAGGCACCTCGTCGGCATAAATCATCTGCAATGTGTCGGCATCGGACAAGGTATAGGCAAAGACTACGGTGTAGGTAGATTTAGTAATACCATCCTCGGCAATGACATTGATGGTGATATGATTGTCCTGTAAGTTTGTGGTAATCTGCTGATTAGTCTCTGCTTTCTGTGCCACAACCTCGGGGAAAGCATGTACGCCTACGGGAAGGGTAACAGGATAATAGTACCGATTGGCAGAGAAAGCAGGCAAGGAATCGCCGTCCAGATAAATCATTCCGAGGTCGGCATTGGCAGACAAAGGCACGACAAAAGTGAGCGTGTAGCGATTGCGGGTTACTCCATCGGGAGCAGTAACATCCATATAGACATTCATCCCCGAAGTGGTGGTGCTGACTTGCTGTCCGTCCACACGCAACGATGCCGATACCTCAGGAAGGACCGTAGTGCCTGCGGGGAGATTGATTTGGTATGAGTTCTGCATAGATGAGAAAGCCAAGTGCGGATTAAGAGTATGCTCAAACTCGCTAAAGGTCTGTCCGTCAAGCCATAAGTCTGCCAAAGTGGCATCTGTGGAAAGCGATTCCACATATACTTCAACGGTATAATCCTGCGTATTCACGCCATCTTGTGCCACCACATGGAGGACATGCTCAATGTCGGAGGCAGTAGTGAGCCGCGTAACAGTTTGGAAATTATCGTCGGCAGTCCACTCGATATCCACATCGTTGCTTGCCGCGCGCACGGAATAGTAGTGTCGCCCCGTCTCGAAATGGGCAACAGGCACACCATTGACAATGATACCCGTGAGGTCGGCATTGTGGCTCGGTTCGGATTGTACCAACACGCTGTAGTCGCTCACTTTTCCGTCCTCGGAAGTAACCGTCAGATAGGTGTTGCTTCCCAATCGACCAGCAGTCATCTCCACCTTCTGTGCCTCATCGCCAACGACATAGCGCAACGAAGGCAATCGAGGTTCGGCAAGTTTCACAGCAGGGGCGGGCAACGTTATGGTGTACTGCATAGTAGCGGGGTCAAAACCGGCTATTTCGCTATCATCCAACAAGATAGATGCCAATTGGCTATTCGATGACAGAGCGGGCTTCACCTTAATTATATAAGGAGTTCCCACGGTGCCATTCTCTGCAACCACCTGAATCGTATATGTATTTTCTTCCGTATCAAGCGCGATTTTCACTTTCTGCGCGTCCTCGCTTTTTTGGACAGACAAGTGAATCAGTGTATCAGTATGCACAGTGTAGGAATTGACGGCAGGGTCGAAATACGCATAGGGTTTTCCGTCCAACAAGATTGCCTTCAGACGCGTGTTCGACGAGGGGTCAGTCGGGTATGTAAGAGTATAGGTATGTTGCTCAGTACCAAACACTTGCCATTGCATATCCTGCGGCGTCTGCACAAAGACGACCGAGTCCTTCTCATCCTTGCGTACAAAAGTTGCCAATGCGGGTTGCGCGAGAGTGTAAGCATAGTTGTCTTCGGCAAAATTGCTCGGTATATTACCATTGAATGCCAATTCGGAGAGTTGCCCCGAAGTGCTGACCACAGGCGTGTTCAGAGTGAGCGTATAGGTACCTTTGGCACCGTTTTCCGCCGTAACAACCAACGTGGCTTTTGTTGCGTCGAAAGTGGCTTCCACCGTCTGTCCGTTCATCTGCTTGGCAAAAGCGATGGTGGGCATAGTTGTGGCATTGATGGTATAATCACGCGTCTCGGGGTCGAAATCCGACACATTGGACAAGTTTGCCAACGTGGTATCGTCCGACAAATCGGTTACGAAACGAATGGTATAGACCTTGCTTTCGCCCTTCTCGGGGGAAACGGTGATGGTCAGAACCGAGTCGGCATACTCCATGGTGATAGTTTGCAGACTGCTTGCCGGTTGCGGATAGACAGACGGCAGATGGCGAATGTCAGACGAAAGATGCACCGTGTAATCGGTAGTCTCGGAGTTGAAACCCCGTATCGTACTGCCATCAAGGAGCAAGTCGGTCAGCGTATTGCGTGTGTCCAAAGGACGACGAACTTGCAATGTGTAGTTGCTGCTTGTTCCGTCCTCGGCATAGTTGATGATGTCGGCGTTACGTACAGCATATTCGCCGTCTGTTGTTTCTTCTTGCCACGTGATTTTCTGTGCTTGGTCAGCGACTTGCCCTGTGAAAACGAGTGAGGGCATCAGTACCGCCTCGGGGTCGGAAAGCGTTACTGAGAAAGCATTGGCATCCAAATCAGCATCCAATCCATTGACTTTCAGGGAAATAAGGGTACTATTATACATAAAACGCACCCAATCGACATACATCTCGGCTTGTGTATTCATACCACTTGAACCCAAATTACCCGTTTCACTCCAGTTCGAATTGAAAATGAGGTTTATTGAGTGGGGCATTCCTGCCTTTTGATTGACTTCCGCTAAATCTATTGTCAACAACTGATAATCATTAAAAGTCTTTGAATCATTATGTTCAGCCGTATATGTACCATTCGAACCAGACAAGACATAGGCAACTCGGTTGAAATCAATGATTTTAGGTGCCTTATAATATGTTTTTAAGGTATCTGGTGAATTCTTGAAAGGTATGCCCCCTGTTATTTGGAAACTATTGGTTGTATTGAGTTCTCCAGATATTGTTCCCAAAGTCATAAATCCGGGTGTACTGCGCATTAATTTACCACTATAGGCTGTTTTCAAGTAAGCGATACCTGCATCCGATTGCTTACATTCATCTCCACTTTTATATGTACCCCAAACAGTAGTACCCTTTTCCGCTGCATCTGCCAACACTTGCCATCCAATAGGTTTTTGTGCATCATTGTATTTGGTAGTTGTCCACTCTGAAAATTCCCCGTTAGGAATCGTATCATTGGTGTAATAGAACCATAAATCGTAGATATTGGTCTGCCCTTGAGCTATTACTTTTGCCCGCCATTGTTTGTTCGTATTTATTTGGACAAGCACTTTGGTTTTCTCCGATTCGGTATAATCCACCACAGGCGTATTGGTAACATTCGCAATATACGAGAACCGATTCTGGTCAAACCCTTCCAACGGTTTTCCGTCTATCGTAATACCCTCTAACACAGCGGGATTCTGCGTTTCCAATTGTGGTGTCAGGGTGTAGATATGGTCGGCTTCGTCGGGGCGATTTGAACGCACAGTGATGATAGTCGGGTGGTTGATTCCGCCCGGTTGTATCCATACCGTTTGCTCATCGAATGCCTTGGTATAATCCACCGTCAGGGTGCGCGTACCGTATGGCAATGCTACATTAAACTCGTTGCCTGCCACATTGAGCAGTTCGCCTGTCTCGCGAACACGCAATGTATCTAATGCATTGATTTTCTGCGAAACGCTATCTCTAAACCAAATGCTATAGGTGCGTTGGTTGCCATTCTCGGCAGTAACGACAATCTCTGTTTTCTGCCCCAACGGACGCGAAATCAGTGCTATCGTCTGCTCCGGTTCGGCTTTGGTATAGACCACGTCGGGGACAATCTTGCTCTGATAGGGAAGCCATACCTCATAATCCGTTTGGTCGGCAGCGAAAGTAATCTCTGCCACCTCCGAATTGAGATACATATCCTCCAATGCCACATTGCCCGACTTGCGCACAGGGAAAGCAATCGTATAATCGTTGCTCGTTGTGCCATCGGCTGCCACCACATGAATACGTGTCGTACCATTCACCGCGCTGAAATAGGTAGTGATAGTCTGATTAGGCAATTGCCCTACCGCAAACACATTTGGCACAACACGTGTACGCCATGCCAGTGTGTCGGTATAGACGAAGCGCGTCGGTTCAAAATCTGCCAGCGAAACACCATTGATACGTATATCGCTCAAGTAGGCATTACTCGACATCACGCGCGTGTAAGTGATTGTATATGTTTTCGTTGCGCCGCTCTCCGCATGCACCAGAACCTGTTGTTGGTCGGCAGTGGTATTCGCCACAACGATATTTTGTCCTTCGCGCACACTACATATAAGGTGTGGCAAGGCTGCACCGTCCTCCAGAGTCAGTTGGTAGTCCGTTTGGTCGGGGTCGAAAGCCAATGTATGTCCCTCCACTTGCAAATCGCGCAGGCGGGCATCATCGTATTGGGCTATTCGGAACGACACCTTGTAGATAGTCTCAGCACCCGAAGGAGCCACCACCGTGATAGCCATTGTGTTGGGTGCCGACTGACCAAAATAGGTTACTTGCGACTCATTGGCTTTCTCAAACGATACCACCGGCAGTTTGCTTCCCGCAGGCAGGTCAATCGTATAGTCGGTAGTGGCAGGCGTATATTCCGCCAATGGCGCACCGTCGATAAGAATCGCACGCAACGTACAATCGGCAGACACTTGTTTTTGGAAATGCAATGTATAGGTAGTATGTTCTTCGCCTGCCTGCACATAGAGCATCACATCATCGCCCTTGCGCAAAATCTCCACCATGCGCCCGCTCTCCGCCGTGTAACTTACCTCAGGAAGCACATCGCTGTAAGGCACCGTATATTCGAGGGTGGTAGGCACAAAGCCTGTCAATGCCACCCCATCGAGCAAGATATTTTCCAACGCCACCGAAGCCGTTGCCCCCATACTTGTAAACGTGATAGAATACGTGTTGGCACTACCGCTTTCGGGCGTAACACGAATCTGCACAACGCCTGCCGCGTATGGGGTGGTGATAGTAACCTGTTGCCCGTTTTCTTTGTCCACCGTGATACGCGGACAAGTAGCCTTCGTCAGTGCCACCGTATAGGTCAGTTTATTCTTGTCAAACCCGCTAAGTGGCTGTCCGTCAAGGTAAATCATGCGCAGGAAAGCATTTTCCGACTTCTGAATGATGAAAGTAATCGTGTAGGTGCGTTTATCGCCGTTCTCGGCAGTAACGGTGATGGTATGTACCGTGTTTTCGCACATACTCAGCACTTTCTGCGTAGCCTCCGCTTTATCGTAACTAACTGGCGGTATGGTACTTACGCCAGCAGGAAGGGTATAGGTATAGTTCAGCACCAAAGCATCGAAATCTGCCAATGGTGTACCGGCTACATAAATCATCTTCAATGCCGTATTGCTCGAAGTAGCCACACGGAAATGAATGATATAGGTTCGGCTTGCCCCGGTCTGCGGGCGCACCGTAATCTTATAATCGTCCTCCACATTGCTGCCCGAACGCACCGTAACAGTCTGATACTCATCATTTTGCGTACAGGTTACCACCGGCTGTTTGGTCGTTCCTTGTGGCAGATTGACCGTATATTCTAATTGGTCCTTGTCGAAGCCTTCCAACTCCACTCCGTCTATATAAATCATCTTCAGCGTGGCATTGGTGGCTTGTTGCACCGAGAACGTGATTTGATAAACGGTCGTGTTTCCGTTTCCTGCTGCCACAGTGATTCGCGTTGTACCGTTCAGTCCGCCCTCTACAATGTTAACCGTCTGATATTCATCGCCTTTTATAGGTTCTATAGTAGGCATTTCGGTCGTTCCGATGGGCAGTGAATAAGCATATTCGGTCTTGTTGGGAGAGAAATCGGGCAAATCAGTGCCATTGATACAAATACCTGCCAACGTAGAAATCTCCGACTTCAACGTTGTAAACACAATCTTATACACCGTCTGGTCGCCATTTGCTGCCGTTACGGTGATACGCGTCGTACCGTCTAACCCGCCTTTAACAACGCTAACTGTCTGAAACTCATCGCCTAATTCATACTGAATTTTAGGCAGAGCCGTTGTACCCATTGGCAAAGTAACATAATAGGTGTAGTTATCGGGAGCAAAATCGGTGATATATCCCCCCTCCACTTGCAAGTCTTTCAGGAGAGAATACGACGATGCCTCCAAACGGAAATTCAGTTTGTAGGTCTTCGGCACCGCGTTTCCGGGAGTGGTAACCGCAATCTGATACGTTCCACCGTCTATCTTAGTGGGCGCAGTATATTGAATGGTCTGCGCTCCGGCAGGATAAGCCGACACCGCATGTACCGTCGGCATAGTCGTTGTGGTGGTAGGTAACGACACACGGTAAATCGTCTGCGAAGGAATAAACCCCGTCAATGATTTTCCGTTTATCAGTATGTCTTTCAGTGTGTTATCAGCCAATTCTGCCACACGAAAATTCAGTGTATAAGTGGATACGGTCTGTTTGTCGGCAGCCGTAACTTTGATAGTAGCGCGTCCCGTTGTGCCGGTAGGTTGCGTTATCTCTATCGTCTGCGCATCTTCTTGTCCCTCCGCCGTTACCACAGGCACTGCCGTCGTACCATAAGGCAGGTCCACCGAATAAGAATAAGTATTTGCATTAAAATTGCTAATACTCTTGCCGTTTACCTGAATATCTGCAAGTTTGCTGTTCTTACTCGCCTCGCGCACAAACTTTATTTTATAGGTCTTCGTCTTGCTGCCATCCTCGGCTTTTACGGTGATCACTGTCGGTGTTCCATCAATGACACCCTCTTGTATCGTAATCTCTTTGCCTGACAATACACGCCCGGCAAAAGTAGCAGTTATACCCTTCGCATTTGTAAGTGCCCCCGTACCACGGCGTGCCTCAATCTTCGGCATTGTAGTAGCACTGCGTCCGAGAGAATAGGTTTGTTCCTCGCTGCTTGACGGGTCGAAACCTTTCCACTCCTTATCATCTATATAAATCTTCTGGATGTCCGCCGAATAAATCAATTCCACATCATCCACATAAAGCGAGTTACCTGCATATAGCCCCGATGTTGCCCGGAAGTTCGGATAATTGCTCGCCGAAAAAATGATATTCATCATTGTCGGTACATCGCTATTGAAATAATAGATCGGTACACGGATATTCGTCCAATCGCCATACTCTTTTTTCTCCCGCCACATACCTTCCGCTATCTGCGTAACTTTCTGCTCCGTACCGCACTCGTTGCCGTCCAACGCCTGACGAATATCGCTTTCCTCGTTGGTGTGCGAAGTGGAGGTACAAGTACCATTCTTACCTTTGTACTTACTGCTCTTTGCCGTCCCAGACCATGCATAGTAGAGAAGATAGAAATCCTCCTTATCCACATTACCGCCTGTTCGTTTAATCCAAACCGACATACTATCGGGGCGATATGTCCAACTCACACCACCATCGGTTCCCGCCGTGGCTTGATTTACTGCCGTCAGACTAGGCACATAAGCCCACGGCAGCCCCAACGAAAAATACCCCGGGGAAACCTCTGAGATACCAGCGGCACCTACACTCTGATCTTGCACCATCATACTGGCACTCCCCGTATGACCGTCCTCTTTATGCGCGAAATTGAACTTAAAGCTAAACTGTGTTACGTTGCTAGCGTTCCAATTCGCAGGTTGGGCATTTCCGTTAAAAGCCGTTCCGCTCCAATCCTCGAAACCTGCATTAGGCAATTGTTGCGCCCATGCCGGTGCCGCCGACATAGCGCACAGCCCCAAGCCAAGAACGGCTTTCGTCAGGCAGCATTGGATGATTTGCTTCATATTTCGTCGATTGTTACTCAAAAGTTTCCTCATATTAAGATTTCCATTAAAAATATCCGTATTTATAACGCAAAAACATGCACTTTCTTATCGAGTGCAAAATTACTGCCATTCCAGCAACCCCACAAGCACATACGTTACGAAAAAAGATACTATTGTTAATGATACAAAACCAAGAATACAATAATGAACTTTTATCCATATTGTCCCGCATTTCATATAGCCCACATTTATCATACTCTCTGCAACAAAACACCCTATAGGAGAAACAAAAAAAGAAGCCTTGAGTGTTGTTGAATCACTCAAGGCTTCAAAAGTGGCGGCTACCTACTCTCACACAATAAATGCACTACCATCGGCGTGGCTGAGCTTAACGACCCTGTTCGGAATGGGAAGGGGTGGGACCTCAGCGCTATAACCACCTTAACATATAATTTAAGAATCATGAATTATGAACGAAGAATTTTTACATTCCATCTATACATAAAACCAACTCTAAGGGGTTGACATATTGACTATGTAAAAACAATCTGAAAAGATACATTGCTTGGTTTGTATACTATACACTGCACCACCATAAGCGATGAAAAAGTATAATACACGCAAGAAAAAGATTCGGGCAATTAGTACTGCTCGGCTTTATGTCACCATTGTACACCTGCAGCCTATCAACGTCGTAGTCTACAACGACCCTCATGGAAATCTAATCTTGGAGCCGGCTTCGCGCTTAGATGCTTTCAGCGCTTATCCGAACCGAACGCTGCTACTCAGCTATGCCCCTGGCGGAACAACTGATGCACAGGAGGTTCGTCCAACACGGTCCTCTCGTACTAGTGTCAGACCTCCTCAAATTTCCTACGCCCACAATAGATAGAGACCGAACTGTCTCACGACGTTCTGAACCCAGCTCGCGTGCCGCTTTAATGGGCG
>OQVT01002065.1_pt1 | contig 12903 bp, 12 predicted proteins | sample 1691561 | NCBI WGS metagenome assembly OQVT01 (sample SAMN03418260, study PRJEB22391) | human gut metagenome | biome: human-gut; feature: organic feature; material: feces | host: Homo sapiens | place: Tanzania | collected 2013-01 | reverse complement strand
GTGGCGGCGCATTCCAGATCATCGATGCGCGGGGCCATGAAGAACTCACCGTCGGGGCCGATCTGGGTCGGGGCCTGGCGGGTCACAAGCTGCAAATCGCTGTCCAGGATGTCCGCAGTGTCCACGCCCAGTTCCTCCGCCACCAGGTCGGTCAGGGTGCGGCTGCCTGCGGGGCCCCACAGCGGCTGCATATCGACCTGCGGATTGAAGGTGTGGCCTTTGTTGATGTCGCGCTGGAAGTGGATGGCCAGCGAGGGGATGACGAGGAGATCCCGGTCAATGCAGACAAGGCGGCTCTCGATGCCGTCCTCGGTCTTGACAATGACGCGGCCGCCGACAGTCAGCGGGCGGTCCAGCCAGGTGGACATGATCATCCCGCCGTAGCCTTCGACGCTCAGGCGGCGGCAGCCGTCATTCTCAACGATGTCGGTCTTGATCTTCCAAGTGGGGGAGTCGCTGTGGCTGGCCACGATGCGCCAGCCGCCGAGGCTTTTGCGGTAATATAATTGTGTGTAGCTCAAGCGTTGCGGGTGGTGTAGTAGCCCTTGCCGGGTTCCAGGTTCCAGTAGTCGGCTTCTTCCAGCCGGGTAAAACCGGCGGCGCGCAGCCAGCTTTCGGCCGTGGCGGCGGCGTGGAACGGGGTGACGGATTCCTGTAAAAATTCTACGAGATCATCGTACATAGGTTGGTTTCTCCTCTTGAACAATATTCCGCACGGTTGGCGGTGATACCGTGGAACGGCATGGGGGCATGCCGCCCTACGCTTGAGTTGCACACAACTATATTACCGCAAAAGCCGGTAAGAAACAAGTTGCAAACCTGCGAAAATTGTTCTATACTCAGTATAGCGAAATGGTCGGTTTTGACAAGTACGCACTTTTTGGAAACCGCTACCCAAAAGGAGAGTGAACCCCTATGCACCCGAACGAACACTGCAACTGCCGCTATGCCGATGTGGGCTGTGACAAGATGGAAGAGGTCATGGACCAGATCAGCGGCAAGTGGAAAATGCGCATACTCTTTATGGTAGGTGCCCACGGCACGCTGCGCTATGGCGAGCTGCGCAAGCTGCTGGACGGTGTGACCCACAAGATGCTCTCGAACCAGTTAAAAGAGCTGGCTCTACAGGAGAAGGAAGAAATTGAAGTCATTCTTGCTACCCTCAGTGCTTCCTGCTCTGAGCATATTGCTGCTTTGGGACACAATCTCAAACTGCTGACACAGCTGGACTTTATCTTTGCAAAAGCTGGTCTGGCAATTGACATGAACGCATCCAGACCTTTATTTAATAACGAACACTACATCCAGATCCGCAAAGGACGCCACCCTCTTCTTGATAAGAAGAAAGTCGTTCCTATTGATATCACTCTGGGAAAAGACTTTGACCTTTTGATCGTAACAGGTCCTAATACAGGTGGTAAGACTGTATCTTTGAAGACTGTGGGACTTTTCACACTGATGGGACAGTCAGGACTGCATATTCCTGCTCTGGATCGTTCCGAGCTGTCTGTATTTACAGAGGTTTATGCGGATATCGGTGATGAACAGAGTATTGAGCAGTCACTGAGTACATTCTCCTCACATATGACCAACGTGGTTTCTTTCCTGAAAAAAGCTGACCATCACTCACTCGTCCTTTTCGATGAGCTTGGTGCAGGTACAGACCCGACAGAGGGTGCTGCCCTTGCCATTGCGATCCTTTCACATCTTCATGAACAGGGAATCCGCACCATGGCAACCACCCATTACAGTGAGCTGAAAGTGTACGCGCTCTCCACTCCGGGCGTGGAAAATGCCTGCTGCGAATTTGACGTGGAAACCCTCCGCCCCACCTACCGCCTGCTGATCGGTGTTCCCGGAAAGAGTAATGCCTTCGCTATTTCTTCCAAGCTTGGACTTCCGGACTATATCATCGATAAGGCAAAAGAACAGATCAGTGAACAGGATGAATCTTTCGAAGATGTCCTCACTTCCCTGGAAAGCAGCCGTGTAACTATCGAAAATGAGCGCCGTGAGATTGAACAGTATAAACAGGAGATTGCCTCCCTGAAATCTGAAATGGAATCCAAGCAAGAGAAGCTGAACGAACAGCGTGACCGCATCATCCGCCAGGCCAACGAAGAAGCTCATGCAGTTCTCCGCGAAGCCAAAGAATACGCGGACAAGACCATGAAAATGTTCCATAAGTTCCAGAAAGATCATGTGGATCTCTCTGCTGTGGAAAAAGAACGCCAGGATCTGCGTAAACGTATGAATAAGGCTGAAAAAGGCATGACCCAGAAAACGGCTGCACAGAAACCGAAAAAAGAGCTTACTGCCAAAGATCTCTCCCTTGGAGATGCTGTCAAAGTCCTCAGCATGAACCTGAAAGGAACCGTAAGCAGCCGTCCGGACAATAAAGGATATCTGTTTGTCCAGATGGGCATTATCCGTTCCAAGGTCCATATCTCTGATCTCGAACTGATCGATGAAGCAGAGATTACCACTCCAACCATGCAGAGAACAGGTGCCGGCAAGATCCGTATGTCAAAATCTGCCCATATATCCACAGAGATCAATCTGTTGGGAAAAACTGTAGATGAGGCAGTTGCTGAACTGGACAAATATCTGGATGATGCCTATATCGCACATCTTAAATCTGTCCGTATTGTCCACGGCAAAGGAACCGGTGCTCTGCGAAAAGGTGTTCACAATTATCTTAAGCGCCAGAAACATGTTGATTCCTTCCGCCTTGGGGAATTTGGCGAAGGTGATGCCGGTGTTACTATCGTAGAATTTAAGAAATAGGAGGAAATGTCATGGTCTCCAAACAGAAAATCCTCATCGTAGACGATGATAACAATATTGCAGAGCTTATTGCCCTGTATCTTACCAAAGAATGCTTTGAAACAAAGATTGTAAATGACGGAGAAGAAGCATTAAAAGAATTTGCTTCCTTTCACCCGGATCTGATCATTCTGGATCTGATGCTTCCGGGTATCGACGGTTATCAGGTATGCCGTGAGATCCGACATACTTCTGATGTTCCGATCATTATGCTCTCTGCAAAGGGCGAGACCTTTGACAAGGTTCTCGGCCTTGAACTGGGCGCAGATGACTACATGATCAAACCATTTGATTCCAAGGAACTGGTAGCCCGCGTACGTGCGGTCCTGCGCCGCTTTCAGGTTAAGCAGCCTTCTGTTTCTTCCAACGAGAAATGTGTTACCTATCCCGATCTGGTCATCAATCTGACAAATTATGCTGTTACCTATATGGGCCATCAGGTAGATATGCCACCAAAGGAGCTGGAGCTTCTCTATTTCCTTGCATCATCACCCAATCAGGTATTTACCCGTGAACAGCTGCTGGATCATATCTGGGGTTATGAATATATCGGCGATACACGTACTGTGGATGTTCATATCAAACGCCTCAGAGAAAAGATTAAAGACAATCCTCACTGGTCTATTGCCACTGTATGGGGAATCGGGTATAAATTTGAGGTAAAAAATCCATGAAGCAGCACCACCTTTCCACAAAATTCCTGAAATTTTATATATTTATTGGAGTTTTTGGATTTTTTCTCATAACACTTGGTGGCTCCTATATGGTAGAAAAGCATTTAGAACACACCTTAAGTACTGATTTTTATACAGAGGCACATAATATTGCTTCCAATGAAACAGTCAAAAACAATATCTCCTCCAGCACAGTTGACACCCTGCAGGAATATTTATCCACAATTGCCGATTTTCAGAATGCTATCCTGTGGATCATCAATAACAATGGCGAAATTGTTGTATGCACGCAAAATGATATTGATCCCGATGCTCCGATCCGTCTGGACAACTTTGATGCTGCCCAATGGGGAAGCAATTATTATCAGACAGGAGATTTTTACGGATATTTTAAGACTGAGCACCTCAGTGTCATTGCACCTATCATATCCGATATGTCGACAAAAGGCTACGTGGCAGTCCATTATTCAATGGCAAACCTTTACCAGCTCCGCAGCAGCATCCTGTCTATCATGCAGTTGATCTTCCTCATCTGCTATGCAGCCACCAGTCTTCTGCTCTGGGGTTATAGCCATTATATCCACGGACCTCTGACAAAGATCATGAAAGGTGCCAATGAATATGCCAGCGGTAACCTGGCTTACAAAATTGATGTTACTTCCGATGATGAAATGGGTTATCTTGCAAAAACCCTGAATTATATGTCTGACGAACTGAACAAAAACGGAGAGTACCAGCGTAAATTTATTGCAAATGTTTCCCATGATTTCCGTTCCCCTCTTACCTCTATTAAAGGCTATGTCAATGCCATACTGGACGGTACCATCCCATATGAGATGCAGGAACGCTATCTGAAGATTATTGCCTTTGAATCCGAACGTCTGGAAAAGCTCACCCGCAGCCTTCTGACTTTGAATGAACTGGATATGAAAAAGAGACTGATGCACATCCATCGTTTTGACATTAACGATACGATCAAAAATACAGCAGCTACATTTGAAGGTATCTGCACAAACCGTCAGATCCGCCTGGAGCTGTTTCTCTCCGGACATGAGCTCTATGTCAAGGCTGACATGGAACAGATCCAGCAGGTTCTCTATAATCTTCTGGATAATGCCATTAAGTTCAGCCACGACAATTCTTCTATCCAGATTGAGACGACTGTAAAAAGCGGAAAAGTTTTTGTTTCAGTAAAAGATCACGGAACCGGCATTCCCAAAGAAAGCCTTGGCAAAATCTGGGATCGTTTCTATAAAATTGATGCATCCCGCGGCAAAGACCGCAAAGGTACAGGTCTTGGACTCTCTATTGTAAAAGAGATCATCAATGCTCATAACCAGAACATTGATGTGGTCAGTACCGAGGGAGTAGGAACAGAATTTATCTTCACATTAGAGAAGACTAAATAAAATGCTTATTGCAGCTATTTCCTGTCTTCTACATAAAAATACCGCAATAAAGGCTTAAAAACCACCTTTATTGCGGTATTTTGACTTTCAGTCAAATGGTGTTCTCAACATTCTGTCTTCATTTACAAGATATATCCCTCTTGGTGTGATCCTGATCTCAGGGATTACAGGCAATGCCATAAATGACAGTGTGATAAAAGGATCAAATCCCTCTTTTACTCCCATCTCATGTGCTTTGGGGATCATCACTGCCAGAGCCTCATTTACCTTCTCATAACCTGCATCACTCATCAATCCCATAACCGGAAGCGGCAGTGTTCCGTAAATCTCTCCGTTACATACCAGTGTGTAACCGCCCTGTGTATGCATCATTTCTTTTACAGCAATGGCCATATCACGATCATTATCTCCCACTACAATAATATTATGGGAATCATGGGAAACACTGGAAGCAATTGCTCCTCCGCGGATTCCGTAACCCTTTACAATTCCCACACCCATCTTGCCTGTATTCTTATGCCTCTCGATCACTGCAATTTTCTGATACTCATCATTCGGAACAAAATACTTCTCTCCATCCTCTTCTGTCCATGGAACCTCTTCCAGAACATCCCTGGTCACAATCTGTTTCTCCATCATCTGGATAACTCTTGCTGCTGTTCCCGGATGTTTCAGTTTCAGACGTTCCTCGCTGAAGCCTGATACATGAACTGTATTTCTCAGATATGGAGGACACGGCTTCAATTCTGTTTTCTCATCTTTAAGGATCTTCTTACCGCAATGATATACATCTACAACATTCAGATCTGTCACATTATCCAGAATTACAAAATCTGCCTGCCTTCCAGGTGCGATCATTCCAAGTCTGTACAAACCATAGCATCTTGCAGGCTGAATAGTCGCCATCTGAAGTGCTTTCTCAACAGGAAGTCCAAGCTGTACTGCACGCTTTACATTATAATTAATATGTCCCTCTTTGCGGATTTCTTCAATATGTTTATCATCTGTACAGAAACAGAAACTGGAAGTATCTGTATGATGATCAACAAGCCCCTTCACAATAGCATCCAGATTTCTCGCTGCACTTCCCTCACGGATCAGCACATACATGCCATTTCTTACTTCAGACATTGCATACTCATAATCTACACATTCATGGTCTGTATCAATTCCGCCAAGTACATACGCTGCCAGATCGCCAGGTGTCAGAAATGGCGCATGTCCATCCTTCACCCTGTCCTGAAACAGCTGAAGTTTCTCATGCATGGCTACACTGCCATTTATAACAGACGGGGCATCCATTACCTCACCAAGTCCCAGAATCCTGGGATGTTCCAGATATCCTCTCATCTTTCCGGCTGTCAGCAAACATCCGTTATCATCCACATGAGTGGCAGGAACACAGGATGGCATCATCACATATACATTCGCAGGTGTATCTTCTGTCTGATCCAGAATATAATCAATACCATCTGTACCTGAAACATTCGCAGACTCATGAGGATCCACAATAAATGTTGTTGTTCCACATTGAGCAGCCTGACGCACCAGTTCTCCAGGAGTTACCAGTGTGGACTCCAGATGCAGATGGCTGTCAATAAATCCCGGACAGATCACCTTACCGTTTAGATCGATTTCTTTCTCTCCGGCATATGTACCCACACCGAGCACGATCCCATCTGCAACAGCCACATCCCCGTCAATAAACTCTCCTGTACCGGAGCTGAACACACGCCCATTTTTAAATACCAGTTCCGCCTTCTCAATCCCTCTCGCCATCTGTGAATACCTGCGATATACATCAAGCTCCATAAAAAACCCTCCTTGAAATTTTAAAATCCCTTCTTATTTTTCAGACTTCTCTGTATTTATTTTATTTTTTTCTTTATATTTCATTATATATTACCATCTGCACCTTCAATATGCAACTGATTTTTTTACTTTTTAGTCAGGCAGACAACAGCATCTGCCTCGATGCCTGCTCATAACTCAATAACCGCAGAAAGGCTGCAGAGCACCCCCTGCAGCCTTTCCATATAAGCCATCTTATTTATCTTACATCATATAATCTTTGATCACATCATGATCTCTGAGTACTTTCTCAACCACAGTTCCCTTAACAGCTTTCAGAAGCGGTTTCTTCAGCATATCCAGCGGTCCCGGAAGTTCGATCTCCAACGGGGATTTACCATCCATCAGCTTCACACTGCTGTCCAGCAATTCTCTGATATCGTAAACACTGCCCCATACTTCCGGCACACCTCTGTCAACACCAAGAAGTCCATATACAGCCTCCATAGCAGTTCTCACGGAATATTCTGTAGTAAATACCGTATCTCTTGGTGTATCGGCAAACTGTCCAAGGAATGCGAAGTTTACGCAGCCATCCGGGATAACATCAGGTCTGTCACCCTTTGTTCTCGGCATAAAGAATGCTGTAATATAAGGCATCATAGTCGGTACACAAACAGCACTGTTCTCAGCCATATCTTCAATCTGATCAACCGGAACACCAATGTGATACAGCCACTCTTCTGTAATTTCCTTACCTGTACACTCTTTCATAGGTTTCTTGATATAATCGCCAGGTACATCTGTAAACAGACCATATACCCATACACAAACCTTATCTTTATCCTGATCCTTGAACTGTCCCTGTCTGTTGATCGTCCAGCTTAATAACCAGCTGGAATCCTGACAGCTTACGATACCACCTGTAACAACCTTGCCTGTTCTCGGATCACGTTTGCAGATATCTGTAATGTAAGGAATGATCTTATCATCCAGAGTGGTAACTGTTGCTGACTCCCAGTTTGTCTTTGCAATATCAGAACAGAATTTCTCAGGATGTCCAAAGGACGGATCCTGTTTTGCAATATTTTTCCAGAGGCTCCAGCATCCGCTTGTACGAACTTCTGCATCTCCGTTCGGTGCATGATTCTGATCGCCATAGATAGTTCCCTCTGTACAGCTTCCATTTGTCACAAATACAAGGTCATTCTCTGTAAGAACAATTCCCTTTTCTACACCATTCACTTTACACTCAATTGCTTTTGCGATCTTCTTATTGCCTTCAAACTCAAAGAGTACGTTTGTAACCTCTGTATTGAACTGGAATTCAACACCTGCTTCTTCCAGATATTTCTGCATTGGCAGAATCAGAGATTCGTACTGATTATATTTTGTGAATTTCAGGGCACTGAAATCCGGAAGTCCGGAAATGTGATGGATAAATCTCTGGAAGTATAATTTCATTTCCAGTGCACTGTGCCAGTTCTCAAATGCAAACATGGTTCTCCAGTATAACCAGAATGTGGAATCAAATACCTCCTCATCAAATACATCTTCAATTGTCTTATCATAAAGATCTTCATCCTTTGTCATGAACAACTTCATGATCTCCATGCAGCCCTTCTGGCTCAGATTAAATTTACCGTCTGTATGAGCATCCTTGCCTCTCTCCTTTGTTGCACGGCAGAGAGAATAGTTCGGGTCTTCCTTATTCAGCCAGTAATATTCGTCAAGTACAGATACACCAGGTGTTTCAATGGATGGAATACTTCTGAAAAGATCCCATAAGCATTCGAAATGATTCTCCATCTCACGTCCGCCGCGCATCACATATCCTCTGCTTGGATCAAAAATACCATCGCATGCACCGCCTGCAATGTCCATTGCTTCCAGAATGTGAATGTTCTTTCCAGGCATCTGTCCGTCACGTACCAGGAAACAAGCTGCTGCAAGAGATGCAAGTCCGCTTCCTACGATATACGCATGTTTGTCATCTACGCCTTCCGGTTTTCTCGGGCGGGCAAATGCTTCATAGTTACCATTGGAATAATAAATTCCTTTGCTGTTTTTCTCATATTTTCCACGCTCTGTATTGCGGTATTCACTTGTATTGTGAAGTGCATCATATTCTTCTTTTTTCTTTGTTTCTGCTGTTTTGTATTTCTTTCCTGCTGCCACTGCTGCTACGCCGGCTCCAACTGCTAATGCGGATACAAGTCCTAAACCTTTATTTTTACTCATAATACACATCCACCTTTCTTAAATTCTTCTTTAGAAGTTCTTTCAGTTCTGTGATTTTAAATGCTTTTCGTTCTCTCTGCTTTACCCATGTTCCGGAAACTCTTTTCGCCTGCCGGAAATCTCTTGATCTCCCGGCAGACATCTTCATGACTTTTACATTCTTATCTGTATGTTTCCCATATCATAAGCATTTCATCCGTCTGAATTATCTGTTTGTTGCTATGGCTGTATATTAACAGTAAAAATATAATTCTACAATTTACAAAAGCCGCCGAATGATAAGTTTTTTATCACTCTGCGGCTTTTGTAAAGAATTTTGATGTAATTATATTTCCGTATTTTTTTATACTATTTTTTTATACTATTTTTCTATATTATTTTTCTGAAAGTTATGAATAGATGTAGTCACTGTATCGTGAAGTGTCAGATCCATCATTCTTACCAGATCTTCAATATTTTCTTTCATCCCTTCCCTGATCCACTCAAGCATGATTCCCACAAAACCATATTTATAGAAGTCTGCAATAAATTTCTTATCCTCTTCTGTGATATTCAGACCCTTGCTTTTTTCTTCCACCACACCCGCGATCAGATCATAGGTTAATTTAAAAAGATAATTTTCTATCCGCTCCCTGTCCACATTTCTGTAAACATTCATAATAAACGGTTTATTTTCCAGAACTGCCTCAAATATCTGAGTCAGTCCTTCTGTCCAGGACTCAGAAGTCTTTTTGCCCTGCAGGGCTTTTGTCCCATCTTCCACGCAGGACCATTCAACCAGATCATAAATATCCTTGAAATGATAATAAAAAGCCATGCGGCTTATTCCGCAGTCTGTGGTAATATCTGTTATCGTGATCTTGTCCAGGGGTTTCTTCAGAAGAAGCCGTTTCAGGGATTCTTCCAGAGCTGCTTTTGTGGTATTTGGCATATAACTCCTCCTGTCTGCTTACTGTGATTATTTCCAGTCGTAGTTTCTCAGGTGTCCTTCCAGATTCATGTGGTCAAAATTATTCTGGCGCAGTGCCTCGTACAGAACGATTGCTACGGAATTGCTCAGGTTCAGAGAACGGATATCTCCGATCATAGGAATCCTTACGCAGGTTTCCTGATTATTGACCAGAATGTCCTCCGGGATTCCTGCACTCTCTTTTCCAAACATAATGTAACAGTCTTCTTCATAATGAACATCTGTATAAGTCTGAGGTGCTTTTGTTGTTGCATAGTAAATTTTTGCCCCGGGATTCTTCTCCAGAAAGTCCTCAAAGTCCAGATATGTAGTTACATCCAGATCTTTCCAGTAATCCATTCCTGCTCTCTTTAAGGCTTTCTCACTTAAGGAAAATCCCAGAGGCTCAATAAGATGGAGTCTGGTTCCTGTTGCCACACAGGTACGGCCGATATTTCCTGTGTTTGCAGGAATCTCCGGCTCATGAAGTACAATATTTAATTTTGCCATTTTGTTTTTATTCCTCTTGTTATTAATCGTCTGTCTTTTCTTAAAAAATTGTCTCTTAAGTTTCCTGCAGTTACTCTTTGAGAAGTTGATGCAGTTCATCCTCTGCCGGACGTTCCAGATAGCGGGCACTGCCGCCACTGTAGAGAAGCCGATCATTACCGCTGTTTGTCTGTCCGATGATCTCTGCCATAAATCCCTCATTGCGAAGTCTCTGTACCAGTGCTTCACCTCCGCGGATTCCAATCAATACTGCTCCATCTGCCTGAAGCTTATATGGATTCAGATCAAAAATTTCGCACACTTCTATTGTCTCCTGACGAATCGGTACCTTACGGAAATCAACTTCCAGTCCTACTTCTGAAGCTTCTGCCATCTTCCAGAGCGCACTTAAAAATCCGCCTTCGCCCATAGTATATAATGCATTGGCTTCTGCCTCCTGCGCAATTTTCCAGACAATGCTGTCGGCTCCGTAATCGTCCTGAAGTGAAATACAATTCTGAATAAAACCGGCAGAGAATCTCTCTGCCAGTTTGTCTTTTTTATTTTTTGCTATTACAGAGGTTCCTTTCAGAGCCACCGGGCATACCACTACCAGTTCATCTCCCGGTTTCAGGCATCCGGTTATTTCTGCCCTCAGAGCCTCCATTGCCGCCTGTCCCAGTCTCATTTTTTTCCTCCGAAAATTTATTATACGATCAGAGACAGAACTGTCGGCACTACCATTGCCAGCACCAGAATGATTGCAATGATCGCTGTAATCACTTTACGATTCTTTGGATTAAACATTCCCATTTCTCTTCACCTCTTTAATCTCTGTTCAGGTTCTCAAACACATCTTTCGTCACATCTGTCACATGAGCGTTGTTAGTCAGCGGATCACGCCTTTTGCTGCCAGTTCATAATCCCCTCCATACTGCTGAGACAGCATTGCACACATGCTCGCTGCCGGTGTTGCCATCATGACCAGAAATACTTCGCAGATCAACCGATTATCTATTACCTGACATACAAGAAGCATTGCAGTAAACAAAAAAAAGAAATATTACAAAGCCAAATCCAAAGACTTCCACCTCCCACTCCGGTATATTCATACCATTGTATAAGATAAGGGAACTTGGCAAAACTATTACCCAAATTAAGCCATGGGAAATTGATATCCCAATGCAAATGCAGAAATTCAAAAGCCAAGAAGAAGATTGCGAAGAAGGCAAGTCCGCTTCGCCTGCCATGAGCGAAATGTTTCCTGCAATAATGTGCCGTTTGAAAGACAAGAGCCATCAAAGCCGCCTGTGCGAAAGGCAAAGCGATAGCCAAAGATGTGGAATAAGCAACCCAATATACCGTTGTCAGATTCCATAAAAGAAAAGGCAGGAAAGAGTATCCGAAAACAGCCCAAGAAGAGAAGCCATTCTCTTTTTCATGCTTGCAAATAAAGTCCTCCACCCACAAAAGAGGTACAAAAGCAAGCAACATGAGAGGAGCCAGAAGCATATCCCACCACGCAAGCGACAAAAGCACTCCCGACAAAAGAGCAAGAGCCGACAGTTTTACCTTACTCATGTTTCACAAAACCGTTTTTGCTCACAATGCAATCCATTGCCACATCGAAATCCTCGACAGGCACTTTGTCCACCAACTGAAAGTCGAAACAAATACCCATTTTCTTTGTCTTGGTAAGCGAAAGCAGTCTGTCGTAAAAACCTCTGCCCCTACCCATGCGGTGGAAACAAGAATCGAAAGCCACTCCGGGGATAATCATCAAATCAATCTTGGCATAATCTTCAAAAATCGCCCCAACAGGTTCCGCTATTCCGAATTGCTCACCGGCAAGCATGCTGTCAAGACCTTCAAAGCGTCTTAACACCAAATCATCGCCCACAACACAAGGCAAAAGTATGGTTTTGGTTTCGTACCACTTCAATATAAAGTCATGAGTCGAAACCTCATCATCCATAGACCAGTAAAGCAATACAATATTTGCCTCCTTAAACAAAGGACTTTCCTCTATGAATGAAAATATCTCCCTGCTTTGCGATAGTTTTTCCTCAGATGGGAAAACCTTTTTCTGCTCCCTGATTTTTTTTCGGAGCTCCTTTTTCTGTAATTTCAAATCCATACGACAGCAATAAGTCTAATAGCCGAATATATCTTCCAAAGTCAATTCCTTAACCTTGCCGAATTTCTTCAAAGCCTTCATATCTATCTGCTCTTTGCTTCCGAGAATGACATAAACCCTGCCTCGCTTTTGGAATTTCTCCTTACTGAACTGCTGTATCTGCTCCAAATTTATTCCTTGCAAAGAAGTATATAATTGTTGCAGACTGTTGTTTGCTCTTTCAAAGCGACGGTCATTAAGGAATGAAGAAATGATATTCTGTTTGCTTATTCTTTGAGTTCTCATCGAACTTAGAAGAGATTGTTTTGCCAAATCGAAATTGGCTTGTGCCAAAGGCATACTGTCCAACAAGGAATTAAATGCGTCAAATGCCTCTATCACCTTATC
>OQVT01002059.1_pt1 | contig 12911 bp, 10 predicted proteins | sample 1691561 | NCBI WGS metagenome assembly OQVT01 (sample SAMN03418260, study PRJEB22391) | human gut metagenome | biome: human-gut; feature: organic feature; material: feces | host: Homo sapiens | place: Tanzania | collected 2013-01 | reverse complement strand
ACTTGGGATTTCTGCATCTGTAGGATATTTTCTCTTTAAGCCACTTCAATCAAATAATAGAGAAGAAATACAAGAAATTCTTTCCGTTTTAGGATTCTTATATCGAAGAATTGGAATAATAATTCTCTTTGCTGGTATTTCTGTCAGCCTATTCTTTCCTCTTATCTTTTCCAAAGCAGGTCTTAGCTTCTACATTATTTATTTCTCTTTCTATTCTTTTTTAGGCTCTGCCCTTATAGGATACTTTATTAACTTTAGGCAAATTCTATTGTCTGCAGACCAAAAAAATTATCTAGTTGCGATATATTACCAGAGTGCCAATCTATGTAAAATAGCCTTGCAGATATTCTTAGCATATACCTATAAGAACTTGTTCGTATGGGTATTCGTCGAATTCTTATTCGGTATCATAGGTTGCATTATCCTTAATTGGAAAATCAACAAAGAATACCCTTGGCTCAATGTCAATATCAATAACGGCAAGGCATTATTGAAGAAATACCCAAATATAACAGGAAAAACCAGACAAATATTCATTCATAAGATTAAAGACTTCTTGCTTATAAAAAGCGACGAGTTGTTCATCTTTATATTCGTTTCATTGAAAATGGTTGCCCTCTATGGCAATTACCTTATTATCTTCTCAAAACTCATATCATTATTTAATTCCATTACCAATAGTATTGGAGCAAGTGTAGGCAATCTTGTTGCAGAAGGGCATCGCCCACACATCATCAATGTCTTTTGGCAAATCACAGCCCTTCATCATTTCGTTGCAGCAACATTATGCTATTCCTTATACAACTTCACAGAACCATTTATCTATCATTGGTTAGGATCATCATATATTATGGACCATAACATTTTGATATTACTTGTTATCTTTATTTATATTACTAATTCCAGAAACTCGGTAGATAATTTTAATTATGCCTATGGCCTTTATGCTGACGTGTGGTCAGCATGGGCAGAACTAATCATAAATATAAGCATTACCATAATTTGTGGATTAAAATGGGGAATCATAGGAATACTATTAGGTAAGATTACTAGTCTTTTATTGATAGTTGTAATCTGGAAGCCATGTTATTTGTACCATTCAGGCTTTAAGGAGCCCATTTTCAACTATTGGAAATCTGTGACAAGAAACTATATTGTTTCATTGATTGCCATCATTATACCAACATGCTTGACGAGGCTTTTACCAATTGATCCGTATCAAAATATCGGCACATGGGTTTTATACGCTTTATCGGGAATGGCAATATATTTTGTAATTTCTATTCCATCCTATTGTATTTGTGTAAAAGGAACCAAAGATTGCCTGCATAGATTTATACATAAATAAGTAATCTCAATCGTATATTGAAAAAAATCAGAAACGATAATTATTTTCGTCAATATTAGACTATATCTCACAGATAATCATTAACTTTGCATTAAAAGTTGAATTGATATCATATAAAGTTTATGAAATTTTCGATTATTACTATTAACTACAACAATGTGGAAGGTCTCCGCAACACTGTCAAAAGTGTTGTAAATCAAACATATACTGATTACGAATTCATAATCATTGATGGTGGTTCAACAGACGGAAGCGTTGAGGTCATAAAAGAATACGCCAACAAAATCACGTATTGGGTATCAGAACCTGACAAGGGTATCTACAATGCCATGAACAAGGGTATTCAGGTTGCCAATGGAGAATATCTTAATTTCATGAATTCTGGAGATTGTTTTTATAATAATGATGTATTACAGAAAGTGGCAGATTATCATCTTGAAAAAGATATGATTGTCGGTCATGATTACCATTATAATGAAGATCTGAAACTTGGTCATGTATCATTGGAGCCCATGCGACTTTCCATGATTACGTTTTACGAAGAAACACTTGCCCATCAAAGTACATTTTTTAAGAAATGTTTATTTCAAGAATATCAATATGACGAATCATACAAATTCGTTTCAGATTGGATTTTCTATTTAAGAAAAATCGTAGCAGAAGAAAAGACAGTAATCTTTATTCCAGACATTATCTGTAAACGAGAAGCTGGAGGTATCACAGAACGTCAAAACGCACAAAGTCAAGAAGAAAAGCAGCAGTATCTGAAGAATTTCCTTGCACCTGGTGTGTATAAAGACTACGCATCTTTATCTAAGATTGACAAAACAACCCTATATAAATTCTTTTCTCTCTGTAATGAAGAAAAAAACGTCAGGATGATTAGATTCTGTATCAAAGTGATTTATCGTATATCAAAATTCTTCAAATAAAGCCATGAAATCTATTGTTGTTATATTCCCCTATTTCGGAAAGCTACCTCCACAATACAACATTTGGAGGGCGTCAGCTATACGTAATCCAAGTGTTGACTTTATGTTCTTTACCGATGCAGAAATAGCACCATATAAGAATATTATCGTCCACAAAATGAGATTTGAGGACTTTCGTATAATTGTTCAAAAAGCATTCGATTTTCAGATTATATTAGATAGGCCATACAAGCTTTGCGAATATAAACCAGCTTATGGCTATATTCTAAAATATTACATCAAGCAATATGATTTTTGGGGATTTGGTGACTTAGACCTTGTATATGGAGATATACGCACTTTTATTACTGATGAGGTATTAAAATACAAGTTTATATTAGGATGGGGACATCTTTCTCTTTTCAGAAATGATTCTGACACCAATGAATATTTTATGAAAGAAGAAAATGGTTTCCAAAAATATACTGATGCATATACAACAAGAAACATTACATTCTTCGACGAGTTTGACCATATGGGGTGTAGCGACAAATGGAAAGCATGCCGCCCAAATGATTGTTGGCTAGAGACTCCATTTGACAACGTATCCAAACCAAAACAAGCTTTTCATTTCAACAGTTTAACGCGAGGATGGCAACAAGTATTGTTTGAGCACGATGGCCAACATTTGTATATGATTCGCATAGTCAATGGGAAAATCGAAAAGAAAGAGTCTCTCTATGCACATTTCCAACATAGGGCATTCATGAAAGATAAAATTTCAGATTACAATCACTTTCTGATTACCCCTACATCAATGATTGATTTTCCCAAACACATGATAAAATTCCATTTGTTATTTTATAGCAGGAAACGAACCTTTAGGACAAAACTTGCACAATGGAAAGACCGCATTATATGGAAATTAAACTTAGGACACTATAAATAAACAACTAATGAAGATAGCAATACTTACTTCTGGTATCTTACCTGTTCCTGCCGTACGAGGAGGAGCTGTGGAAAACCTCATTGATTTTTACCTTGAATACAATGAAGTTCACCATTTGCACGATATTACAGTATATAGTATAGATGATCAACAAGTGCACGGTCATCGCGCTCTATCTTCACGCAATAATCATTATCATTTCATCAAAACTGATACGCTTTGGGCTAAAATATGCAAAAGAATGTATCATCTATTCAACCATAAAAATGAATATTACAATTATAATATAGAGTATTTCCTATACAAATCCGTAAAACATATTCGTCGTAATCATTACGATGCTATTATTCTTGAGAACAGACCTGGTTATGCTCTAAAACTCAAAAAGCTAACAGACTCAAAACTCATATATCATCTTCATAACGATAACTTAAATAGCAATACATACAAAAGCCAAGATTTGTATCATCTTGCCACAAGTATTATCACCGTTTCTGACTATATAAGAATGAGAATACTAACAATAAATGCTTCTGACAGCAAAAGTGTTGTTGTACATAATGGAATTGATTTATCTAGTTTTTCTCATTGCAACAAACTTTTGTATGAAAGAAAAGATTTTGGTATAAGCGAAGGAGATTTCATCGTTGTATTTTCCGGACGACTAACTGAAGAAAAAGGTATTCTTCAGTTGATTACAGCATTCCATAAACTCACCAAGTACTCTAAAATCAAACTTCTAATTGTGGGAGGATCATTTTATGGACGAAACAAGGATGATAACATGTTCGTCAAAAAATTAAAAGAAAAAGCATACAACATTCAAGACAAGATTATATTTACAGGATTTAAGCCATATCATAACGTTCCGTCCATATTAGCATTGGCAGATGTTGCTGTTCTTCCTTCTATCTGGAACGAACCTTTTGGTCTCACATTGGTAGAAGCCATGGCAATGGGGCTTCCCATCGTTTCGACATCTCAGGGAGGTATTCCTGAGGTATTAACACCAGATTGTTCAATTGTACTTGACAAGAACGACCAGTTACCAGATAATATTGCGACCAGTATTCTGTCTTTATATAACAATCCAAAACAGAGAGCAAAAATGTCAAAAGCCTCAATAAGGCAATCAAAACTGTTTGACAAAGAGAAATATGCAAAAAAATTCTTTGCTGTTATCGACCGTTATTCATAAACCTCAAAAAACTATCTGTTTTACCATTCGATTTTTATTCAAAAGCCATGACAACACAAAGCCACCAATCAAAGCACACATAAACTGTAATATACTTACAACGCTCGTGTGCTCAAATATAGGATAAAAAGCCGCCATACGATGAGCGATGTCCTTTCCTAATACAATAAATGGTATTTCCATACAGAAAATCGTCAAGGAATGTCTTCCTAACAAAACAAGAGGAATCCGACACGCTTTCGATTTTTCAAGCAGCAAAGCCAAATTAGTAAGAATCATACATCCAGCAAAACCAACTACTAAATAAAGAGAAAGACTACTACCGTATTCTCTCACTGAAACATTGACACCATCAGTAATTCTTAAAGCAGAAATATAAACAATAACACACATCAACAAAAACCATTTTTTTGCAAGCAAATTTCGTTCTTTCACTTCACGCCCTAAAATCATAAAGATAGTAAGAAGTGGTGCAGTATCTATACTCCATGGTAATAGTATTGGTAAATGTGACATGGCAACAGACGCCAGAAAATAAACAGCCAGAACAATATATTTATATTTAAAGAAACGAAGATAAACAGCATAGAGCAAATAACATAGTGACATACAAGTCAGAAACCACAGCGGAAAGTTTCCTACTATAAAGAGTCTATAAATATCATCCGTTCCAATTGGAAACAAACAATATCTTGAATAAACAATACCAGAAATAGCTCGCAAAGAAAAGTCATTAAATATCAACAGCAACAATACGCTAAAGAAGAAGTATGGTTTAAGTAATTTTGGCAACTTTTTAACGACAGTTATAAACCGAAATTTCTCTTCTTGATTGAATGAAAACGTATAACCCGAACAAAAGAAGAATATTGGAATCACAAAAAAAGAGGAGAAAGTCACCCATTGATAACTTTCCACATGATTTAACAACACAAAAAGAATGCCAATACCTTTTGTAATATCAATGAATTCAAGTCGTTTCTTCATTTTTCTCTTGTCTTATCATTTTTAAATACTTTGGCGGGAATGGCTGTTTGCCGGATGCCATACGCTCCTTCAATCACATCGTTTCCCCACGCTGTCGGTGTCTTCCAATCACGATGATCTACCATATCGAGCCAAGCATTCTCCTGATTATTTCCTGTCCATGACCAAGGCATAAAACCATAACCCAGTTGATGACATGTTTTTAGGATTGTACAATGGTCGGCCTTACAACCGAGATTATTTTTGCCATCATTATAGTTGTAGCCAAACTCACCAACAATCAAAGGCAATTGTTTATTCTTGGCTTCTGTCAGTTTATTGATAATTTTTTGGGAGTCATTCCATGAACCATACATGTGGACAGAAAATAAAATATTGTGCAAAGGGTCGCAGTCTATAAGTTGCTGACCACCTTTTAATATGGGTGAAATATTCTGTCCCCAACCTGGAGCATCAACGACCAACGTCGTTTTGAAGCCAGCTTCACGAAGTAATGCGATAGCCTTTTCATAGCTTTTTTGCCAATGTTTCGTGGTAACACGATGAGCGCCCCACTCGTTTGCAATATTGATGAGCAAAAAGCGTTCGTAACGCATCAGTACAGTTTTGACATCTTCACGAGCATAGTATCGCGCCATATCGAGCAGCCGTTCGCCCGACGAGTTTCCCGTTACATCGTGAAGTTCCACCATCGGAATCATCTTCAGCGCTATGCAACGCTCTATGACGCGTTCCAATTCTGCGGCTTGCCCCCTTGTGTGCCATACGATACGTAGTGTGTTAGCTCCTGTAGCAGCAATATCATCAAGTGCTTGATAGGCTTTTTCACCTAACCAAGCATGCGGGTTGTTGACACCCGCAATAATAAAAGGTTGTCCTGCGGCATCAATCAGTTGTGTTTTTTGGACATGAAAGTATTCTTGCGCATGACCATCAACACCAAGAATTGTCATTAGAATGGTTAGCAGTATTGTTTTCATTGTTTCAGAAAAATATCTTTATCGTAAGCAATTGTTATTTCTATTCTGCAAATTTACGAAAAAGGTTGTAAATAGAAAACTTTTTGGGCATTTAATACCATTCTACCATATAAAATCCTATGATTTCTATTTCATAAAGTTGTACCAATACTTCATTCCGGGGGAAGACATGAACTGTGCCGATAATCTTAATGAATTGAGAGGCTATTATCCATCCACATAGAAACACTGCAACTTGGTTTGTCATGCCATACAAAAATACACCATCTATTCAACAAGTATGTCAAATTGATAACACCAATTATGCATTGGGTATATCTTTTTGGGGACTATCGCAGCGTTGACAAGACCTTGACTATCACGAAGGTTTCCACGAGCTCCTCTTAAATAACCACTTTTTCCTTTCTGACCATTTACAGCATACCTTACTTTAGCACCCTTGACTAACTGTGAACATTTCAACAAAACGGTATCTCCATGTACCACAATATCTTTAATAATAGATTCATTAGAGGCCGTAACAACATTGAACCCATAATAATCTACTTTCTTAACTTCAATAGTATCTATCACTAATGGAGGACAGGGTACATCTAAAACAACTTTTACCTCTGTTCCTTCACTAATTATCTTCTTTGGATACAACCCACGATGTTTTTGATTTCTTATAATGCTTATAACCGATTCCGCATTATAATAACCTACACGTTTTTGGCTTATTGCATTTATATGCATACGTTCCCGAGCAAAAGACAAAAAATAAGTAGGCGTTCCAGCAACAAAAAAAGAATTGTCACGAACTAACTCCATCTGTGCTTGTGGTATGCTTGTCTCATATAAACTATATTCATTCTGACAGAACTCATTGCACAAAGCTAACATATTCGTTTGATAAGATACTATCTTGATATCTTGCTTTTGATGGGTAATTGCCTTTATATCTTTATTGATATCAATACTAAACTGATTCAACTTTTGTTTGTAATCTACATTTGTATAGTCATACATGTCTGATTCGCCTTGCATCCAACATATTGCAGGAACGTAGAATTTCATTCCCTTCTCATCTGCTTTCTCTTTCGCATTCTTAATATCATTGAGAAAACGCACATAGGGAGCAGTACCTTTACTAATACCATTGATAGGTGTTGCTCCTTGTCCACCAGCAAAGACACAGACCATGGTGTCTTTTCCCAACTCGTTCACCAAAGCCTCCGCCATGCCATAAACAGACACTTCAAAATCACGTTTGGATAGTTTTAGAACACGTTTGATCTTTCTTTTGACTGGACTGCAGTCATAATAGCCAAATTCATTTTTCAGATTCTCACCCACTATTCGATAGTCATAAAGTTCATTCAAACTATCGAGGTTTGTAATTCGTTGCGTTTCTTCACCTAACGCCAAGCTCTGTCCATAGACAGGCACACAAACCACAACCTTACTGTCATCATTACGATTCTGACAAGCCAGAAATGAGAACACGATTGGTATCAAAACAAAAAATAAGTCTTTTTTCATTTTTTTCATCTCCTTTGTAGTTCACTAAAGTCATCTTACTTTCTCGAATCTCTTGAAATATAGTTTATTCCTGATACTTTTGCATGAGAATATTTAAATTCACATCTTTACTGTCAAACGGATGAACGAATACAAACAAGTTAAATTTCATTTAGTTATTACATTTCATTGTTTTTATGTTCTCAGATACCATATCATTGACAAATATAAAGCCCCTCTTTAGCTATATTCAATAAAGACAAAGAACAAAGTGGCTCATGTGAACCTAATTTATTTAAGTACAAACTCGTCCACTTTTAGTGAACGAAAGCATTTTTCTCCGCAAATATACAAAATAAAACTTTAACTTACAAGCATTTAAAATAGAAAAACACAAATTTTTATTCTCAAGCAAAATATAACAGGCAGAAATGCCTGTGTCAACAGGATTTTGTATCTTTGCATAGTAAAACCTTGTAAGCGTATCCGCGATGCTAGTATATATCATTGTAAAACAAATGTCACTCAGTATTATCCCTGAGCGACAATTATTTGTTTCCATTTGTCTGGTAACATATCTCTGTACTTGCTTAATGGTGTATTGTAAGCAATCAGCGAACCCCGTCTTGCAGAGTTCCTCCTAAAATGTTAGCTAGTCGAGCCTTAAACCCAAATAAATGTATCCTGCCTATAAACCAAATAATGTATTCAAGATGTATCGAACTACAAGTTTTATACTACAACAAGATTTCGCTAAAAAGCAACAAATTCCACACGCATTCAAAAACAAGCAGTATAGCAAAACATTACATCTTATATGCATTGAAATATTTGTTTCTTTAGTTTCTGTAACTTGCGCTTTCCTTTGACCCGACTTTACAGCAAAGCCAGATACGCTTTTATTTGAAAGTTTGATTACTATATTAAGAGGAACCAAACTATTTTTTTCATCCGGCGTATTTGTATATCATTTTATATCAATGACTTACGTGTTAAACGACAGAAAAGCGAAGCCGTATATTCTGTGATTGATGAAAAAGTCGAAGATTTAGAGATGTTACTTTTCCCATTTTTACTTCTTTTCAATTTTAGCAAACGGCACTATCATTTCCAAGAAATGACAGCCACCATGTGTTACTTCATTCTCACCCTTGAAGCATTTCGCAGTTCTCCACACAGCATAGTTACCACGGATATACATGTCATCCGTCAACCCAGGATTTTCATGGAAGAAATACTTCAGATACTCTTCTTTCGTGAATATAAGATGTCGCCCTCCACGGCTTTCATTTGTATATAGCATTGCCTTCTCCTGTGCGTTTAAGGTTCGCCATGCGTGTGAATACACATTTCCGTGGTCGGCAGTAATATAAATGGTATAACCTGCATCATACAGCTTCATGATGTCAGGTAAAATTTCTACCAGTCTATTTGATGTGAGGTCGTACAAATCTTTCAGATCACGGCATCCGTGCATGTGATTGTCAAGACTTGTTGTGACATACCCATATCTATTATACAATTCCGGATTAACTATGGAACCATTATGTTCATACCATACTGTTGACGCAGGAACTTGCCGTTTCTTCCAATATTCAAACCACAGCTTACTCTCATTCTGCGGATTCTGCACATAAGAATCTTTAGGCATGTCACCACGAAATAAAGCCTGGCGTGAAAGCTTTGTAATGCTGGGCATCCATGCATAGCAGACATTGTCCACTGGCTCGATATCCTTTTCTGCCAGCATATCTTTTAGCATAAGGTATTGCCAATAAGACATACCATCTATAACGAAGAGAGCAACCTTATCAACCTGTTCTTTATGAGCAGAATTGATGTGAGGCAACACCTTATTTACTGAATAAGGACGGGTCAGATGACTTTTTGTAAGTAACCCGATGTAATTGTTGTCTATAAACGATTGAAATTTTCCATTGATTTCGTCAATCAGAAATTCTATCTGAGGATGCATGCGGTTACTGATAGCAGAAAGTATATACCTACAAACCTTCTCCATTGTTTCTGCACTCAACCAGTCAAGTTGAATGCTGCACACATTTTCACTAATCTTTTCAAGATCAGAAAACCTTGGTTGTCATCTTTTAGGAAGTCAAGCTGCTCCTTGGTCAGCAGGATTCCGTATTTGATATTCATATATTTCATCTTTACTTTTTTTGTGGTGAGGGCTGGCATTGGTCAGCCCTCAACCGTTGTTAATAATGTGTTTGAACGTGATTCGAGTTGAACATGAAAACAAGGTTACGTCGGATTGATGTCTGCTTCTGACTGTCAGTCGTGCTTGTCTGGCTTTCTCTTGTGCGAGGAAAGAATGGCTGAGTTCTGCTCCTCATCCGTCAAGGGAATGGGATTCTTGCGATTCGCCTCCAGCCATTTGTCAAGCTCATCTTGATAAAGGACATAGCGTTTGCCTGGCTTGGTGGCTGGTATCGTCCCGTCACCGAGTTTCATGTACAGCGTTCCCAAAGGGATGCGTGTGTATTCAGCCGCTTCCTCAACCGTTATGGGCTTGTGACGGTTCTCGCGTACCTGTTGTTTGCGGTTCTCTTCCTGCTGCTTGATTAGCAGCGTTCTCATGCCCATCACCTCATCCCGAAGCTGGGCGACGACCTGCGGAAGGTCGTTGAAAGTCAATTCTTTATTTTCCATTATGTTCACGGTCTTTGGTTAGAGACCGGGTGCAAAGGAACTCAATGATGCCATGCTGACTCCGATTATTCACGATAAGCAATGAATAATCAATCAGCATGGGTGTTTTACGTGTAAAACAAGTGGTTTCAGGTGTGAAGAAAGGGAAAATAGGGGCAGAAATGGTCTTATATTCTATTTTTTGTAGTATAAGAGGAACCAGAACAAGATGAACAAAATGTGGAAAACATTACGATAATGAGCGAAAGTTGATGTTTTTATATATGTTTTCGCCCACTATCGACGATTTTTCAAGAAAAAGTTATAACTTTGCGGCAAAAACAGGAATATATGCAAAACTCAATTATTGGCCGCAAAGAAGAAATAGCTCTGCTGGAGAAGTATATGACTTCCAACCACTCAGAGTTCATTGCCATTTATGGACGCAGACGTGTGGGCAAAACATTCCTCATACGTCAGTATTTTCAGAATCGATTTGCCTTTGACATGACCGGCATTATCGAAGGAAAGAAGGCGGAGCAATTGACAGCCTTCAATCATGCGATGAAACAATATGGATACAAAGGCAGGAAACCTGCTACATGGTTGGACGCGTTCTTCGCTTTACGTGATTTGTTGGAGCAAAAGTTGGAAAAAGGAAAGCCATGCGTGATATTTATAGACGAGATGCCCTGCCTTGACACTCCAAAATCAGGTTTCGTTCATGCACTGGGGCATTTTTGGAATAGCTGGGCTGCATGGCAGGCAGAGATAAAACTGATAGTCTGTGGTTCCGCAACCTCATGGATGGTGCGAAATATCATTGACAACCACGGTGGACTGCACGACCGTGTGACTCACGAAATGGCATTGAAACCCTTTACGCTCAGTGAGACGGAAGAATATTTTCAGTCCTTTGGTTTTCCATGGTCTCGTCTCAGTGTACTGCATACTTACATGGCAGTGGGTGGTGTACCTTACTATCTCAGCCTGTTCACCCCCAATGAAAGTCCGGCACAAGGAATTGACCGTCTGTTTTTCTCTGACAATGGAGAACTGCAGAAAGAATACAGACGGCTGTTTGCTTCTCTTTTCAGGAATCCCGAACCTTATCTTGCTGTCATCAAACTGCTGGCGGCAAAGCCATCGGGAATGACTCGCGAAGAGATAAGTGAACAGTTAGGCAGTAGCAACAACGGACATTTGGGTGACCTGCTGACAGACCTTGTATATTGTGATTTCCTGCGCCAATATAAAGTAAGGGAGAAAAAGGTGAAGACCAATTCGTCCATTTACAAGTTGGTGGACTTTTATACATTATTCTACCACTCATTTATCGGCAAGGCTTCCATGAACACAAGCTATTGGACACGTCTGCAAGGCACGCCCATAGTGAACACATGGCTCGGATTGGCGTATGAGCGTGTCTGTATGGCCCATGTATCGCAGATAAAGAGAGCCTTGGGTATTGGCAGTGTCGTGACGGAAGCTTATTCATGGCGAAGCAAGGACTCTGAGCATCCTGCTCAAATCGACTTGTTGATAGAACGTGCCGACAAGATGATAAATCTTTGCGAGATAAAGTACAGCGAAACTGAATACAGTCTTTCGCAGGAAGAGTATCTGAACATTGGGCGCAGGGTTGAAAATTTCAGAACTGCCATTCAGACACATTACGGCATCGTTCCGACGCTTATCACCACCTTTGGTCTTTCAAGGGGAATGTATGCAGACTCCATCCATGCCTCGGTGGTTTTGGATGACCTGTTTTCCTACTGACACATACGGAAAAAATCTATTGCTTGGCAGGCTGTAGTATGTGGAAGTGGTAGTCATCTTCATCAGGCTCGTCTATCACAATACTACCCTTGTTAGGTTGGAACTTGAAGTTGCGGATGCAGTCCCACCCGAAACCATTGTTCATATCATCGAAGATACGTTCCTTTCCTCCACGAAGGTTATAGAACTCGACAATTTCTCTTGCGGAAGATTCATAGTCGTTAGTCAGGATACAACGGTATGTGTATTCTCCTTCCCAAAGATCCTGCACACCATCCCTCCGTTTCTGTCTTTGAATCACAAGCCTGTATGCTTTACCCTTCCACTTCTCAACAAGGATAGAGTTCAATTCAAACTCAATGCCATTGATCACCTCAGTCTTCCAGCCTCTAAGAGCAAAGATGTCATTGTAGAGCGAACTGCAGCGGTTTGCGCGGATATAAAAGGACTTGCAGTGTTTCTCTATGTCCTCCACGATGTCCTCGGAACATGATCCGCAATCAGCTCTGAAGCGATTGATAGTGAGCCCATTCTGTTCAAATCTCTCAAAGAACCTCTTCAACGTGTCCTTCTGATGGAAACGAACATTTGTGTTGCCATCGCTATTCTC
>OQVT01002058.1_pt1 | contig 12912 bp, 10 predicted proteins | sample 1691561 | NCBI WGS metagenome assembly OQVT01 (sample SAMN03418260, study PRJEB22391) | human gut metagenome | biome: human-gut; feature: organic feature; material: feces | host: Homo sapiens | place: Tanzania | collected 2013-01 | reverse complement strand
GCTAAATTTTCTCTAATTTAAACCTAACTCCTATATAAGCCATTGCTCCTGTGACAGGTCCCCATACCTGAGTGGCATCGAACGCACCACTCCATGGTTCATGAGAGTGCTGGATGGCATTATCAATTTTATAGTTGGTAAGGTTCTCGCCGCCAACATATAAACTAAAGTTGCGAAAATCGCGCGTCACCTGTGCTTGCAGTTGAAAGTAAGCAGGATAGCGGCTCTGGTCGTAAAGTTCTCCACCACCATTTAGCTGACCTGTAACATCAAACTGCCATAGTTCGAGGGGCGTCTTGTACGAAAGTGTGAGCAATCCTTTGTAGCGTGACGTGAGCGGCTTTTGACGCAGCACACCATCGTAGGTACATTTAACATCGTTAAGACGGAAAGCTGCTGTGGCAGACAGTTTGCTAAGCAATGAGTATGTGGCGTCCACTTGAAAGGTGTGACTGTAACTTTTGCCATGAAGGTTTTCAAACGTAAGCGTGTGAGGACCCTTTACACCGTCAAAGTTCATTATCAGCTGATGCTTAAAGTCGGTGTAATAATACTCCGCGTTAAGCTCAAGATTCTTGCCAAACAGAGGGATGTTGAACCCCAAGGATGTTCCCATGTTCCATGCTTCTTCTTGCTTTATATCAGAATCGACAAATACGTTTCTGCCACTCGCCAACAACGGCACATTCTCTGCCAAAGCATGAGGCGAACGATAGCCCTTGCCAACAGAGGCGCGGATGGTCACAATGTTGAATGGCGAATATTTTATGTGCAGACGTGGCGTGATGAAGCTGCCATAAAGACTCGAATGATCCCAACGCAAGCCAGGCATAACGGTAAGCTGCTCTCCCAACTTATAAGTGTATTGCGCATACAGACCAGGAGTGGTCTCCTTTGTCACGTTGCGTTGGGCTTTAGACAATGATCCTAAAGGATTGAAACGTTCATCATAACGGTCATGGTTCAACGATGCACCTACACTTACATTGTGCTTGTCATTAATGTCGGTTTCAAACATAAGCTGTGCATAGCCATTCTTCTGAGTGACATCATATTGTGTCTTTCCGAAAACGTTGTCAGCATCGTGCCATGAACCATGCAGCATCAAGGCAACGGACGTGTTATGGTCGACATTAAGCGTAAGACCGTTTTTCCATTGCATCTCATAGCGGTTGGTCTTGGTCTGTGTGGTGTAGAGAGGTTCCGAGGAAGCGATGTTTGAATGCTTGGAGCTTTGTCCTCCGTTGCGCTCATCATGCAAGCCACGCAACAAAAGCTGACTGATCCATCGTGGCGACACATACGCCCATCTGTGCATGAGGTTATATTGTCGCAACTTAGGCATGTCCATGAATCCGTCACCGTTTCCGTCATGCTCCATCTGTCGGTTCTCAAAGTGAAGGAGAGTGGCTGTTGAAAGTCGGTCTGTGAGATGTAGGCTTCCATCGAGATTAACCTCTGTTTTCAGTTCGCTGTCTTGATAAACATTAGCCCTTACCCCATCGATTCCTTGTGGTTTTAGAAACTCAATGTTTATCTGACCCGTAGTGCTCTCATACCCGTTTTTTACACTCGACGCTCCCTTGCTTACCTGTATCGACTGCATCCAGGGGCCTGGCACATAGCCAAGGCTGTAAGGCAAAGCTGCTCCACGCAGATTGGGAACATTTTCTGTGAGCATCTGTACATAGGTGCCACTAAGCCCTAACAGTTTTATCTGCTTCGCTCCTGTGGCCGCATCGCTATAACTCACATCAACAGAAGGATTGGCTGTGAACGACTCACCAAGGTTACAGCAAGCAGCACGTATCAGTTGGCCTTGGCCTATTATATCTACGTTATCAACACGGTTCCTCGACTTTATGCCTTTCGTGGCTTTCACAACCACATTTTTCAATTCGTATGTATTGGCAATACTGTCGGTCTGTGCCATCACCTGCTGCGACACAAACGTGTATCCCAATAAACCCATCAATATTCTTTTCATATTTTTATCCTTAAACAATCTTTGTTGCCTGTTTATATAGGCTCTTTGTTGCCTGTTCATATAGGCTCCATGTTGCTTTTATATTAAACAATATTGCCTATTTATAGGCAGCCTTTTACATATCGTCTTTTTACAAAGAATCCAAAGGCTTTCTTTTATGATTTTCAAGTTCGCGAAAGCGCTTTGGAGTCATCCCTGTCACTTGCTTGAACTGTGATGAAAGATATGCCTGTGAACTATATCCGAGCATATAGGCTATCTGGCTTGTAGAAAGCTGACTATAGCACAACAACTCCTTAGCATATTCTATGCGATGCAGAATGGTAAACCGTTCTATTGTGACTCCTTTCACTTCAGAAAACAGTTTGCTTAAAGTGCTGTAGTCCTTGTTCAGATGACGCGATAGATAATCAGACAGTTTAGGACGTTCCGTTGTCATCCTTACCCATTCTAACACATTTATGCGTATCTGCTCCACAATCTGTGACCGTGGGTCATCAAGCAGTTCAAAGCCCATGCCTTGCAACTGTTTTGCAACAGACAGAAGCTGCTCATCAGAAAGCCCGTCTTCTGTCTCTACATCACCCAAAGCTATAGACTTCACCTTAACGCCCTCTGACACAAGAATTTGCTCAACCGCGGATATGCAGCGTGGACAAACCATGTTCTTTATCATTAGTTTCATTGGTGTGAAAACTTATTTTTTACGGTTGCAAAGATATAGATTTTTACTTATATTATTTATACAAAATTTTGGATTATGCTTATAAAATTATAGAGAATACATAATTTTAATATTCATTTACAAAAAGTGAACATGTAGAATGAAATCGTTGCAGAAACAATAAATGAATGGCTCTACAAGACAAGAAAAGAACAGGCTTGTAAACTAAGCAACGAATAGAAGAGAAAAACAAATAAAAAATTAGTTATTAATTATGCTTACTTACATTTTATGACAAGCCCATATAAATTTTATATGAAGCTAATCATCAAAGTTGGCATAATTAATAACTAATTGTTAGCTACTATTTTTTAACAGAGAAGTGCAACTCGCGACCCTCCGTAAGCTCACGATGAGAGATGCGATAGGTCGTAAGCTTCTTTCCGCCCAGCGTCATGTTCTTTATGTATAGCTGCGATGGCGAGGTGCGGTCAGAGCTGATCACGATGTCGCCCTTTGGATAATATTTAGGGTTAAGATGCAACGTTACCTTTGAGAACACTGGCGTGGTGAGCGTGTAGTAAGGCTCGCCGGGACAGTCGGGATAGAGACCCATCATCGACATTATAGCCCATGCCGACATCGTGCCACAGTCGTCGTTGCCAGGAATGCCCTCTGGCTTGTCAGTATAATATTTGTCAAGCAACGCTGCAACCTCCTTCTGCGTGCGCCACTCCTCGCCAGCCACACGACTGAAGATATAAGGATACGCAATGTCGGGCTCATTGGCAGGGTCATACAATCCCTTGTCAAACACATGCTGCAGGCGGTTCACAAAAGCTTTCTTTCCACCCATGAGCTTCATCAAACCGTTGACATCGTGCGGAACATAGAACGTATAGTTCCAGGCAGAACCCTCATGGAAGCCAGGACAGTTGCTAAAATTGGCACCGTCCTCGGGGTTAAACGGGGTTAGGAACGAGCCATCGGCGTTGATAGGACGCAAGGTGCCGCTTTCCTTAGAGTAGTAGTGTTTATATCCGAGCGAGCGTTGGCGGAACAGCTTGGCATCATTCTTCTTGCCCAGAGCAGAAGCGAGCTGCGCAAGGGCGTTGTCTGCAACATAATATTCGAGAGCATGCGACACCGAGTTGTCACCCGACATGTCGGCAGCAAAGAAACCGAGCGGAATGTATCCCTTTTCCACATATGGGTCGAGGTCAGGACGTTGCTTGTTGTCCTTGCCCGCTGTGGTTGCCGACTTCATGAACGCCTCATAAGCCGTGTTGATGTCGAAGCCACGCAAACCCTTTAAATACATGTCGGTTATTATTGGTATTGACGGGTCGCCCTCCATTGTCCATGTTTCACGACTGTAGAGCTCCCATTTAGGCATCCACCCCCACTCCTTATACATGTCAATCATGGATCTTGCCATATCTTCCTGCTTATCAGGGAAGAGAAGCGTTTGCAGCTGTGTGAGGTTACGATAAGTGTCCCAAAGCGAGAACACCGTGTAGCGGTTGCCCGTCGTCTTCATGACCTCATCGCTCTCCATACGCGGATACTCTCCGTTCACGTCCTGCAATACGTTAGGATGAATCTGTGTGTGGTAGAGAGCCGTGTAGAACACGCGGCGTTGTGCCTCTGTGCCGCCCTCCACGCTAATGCAGTTGAGCGTCTTGTTCCATGCCTCACGAGCAGCGGCACACGTCTTGTCAAAGTTAAGCGTAGGCTGTTCAGCCTCAAGGTTCAGTCGGGCATTGGCAGTAGACACCATCGACACACCCATCTGCACCTCCACCACGTCGCCTTCTTCACAGTTGAACGTCCAGTAGCAGCCCACATCCTGTCCTGCCATGTCGCGTGTGCGGTGGTCATAAAGTTTAAACTTGCCACTATAATGCTCCCATGCCTCCTTTGCCGGTCCGAGCGAAGGAATCTTTTTCCAGAAGCCGTAGCTTGCGGGCTTGCGGCTCACACGCATAACAAAATAGATAGGGAATGTAGAATGAGAGTTGTAGCAGAACGTGCCAAGCATGCGCATGCCCTCTACCTCTGTGTCGCTCACTCGTCGGGCCCATGCGCCGCCTTCGTTGCTCAACGCATCGCCAAGGTTCAGCAATATGTTGCCCTGTCCCTTGCGGAACGTGTAACGCTCACATGAGGTGCGCATGGTAGATGTCACCTCACACTTCACACCATATTTCTTCAGCATGACCGAGTAGTAGCCCGGTGTAGAGCTCTCTTTCTCATACTCTGTGCCATACTGTCGGCAGTCGGGCTTTACCTCACCCATCGTTGGCATGGTGAGAAGTGAACCCAGTTCAGGACAGCCAACACCGCTAAGGGTGACATGTGCAAAGCCTGTAAAGTAAGAGTTGGTATACTCATATGGTGCTGACCACCACCTTTTGTCCTTGTCGTAGGTGTTGAGGTCGCTACCCATAACGTTGAACGGCACCACCGACATGAGTGCATGAGGCAACACAGAACCAGGGTTGCACACGCTGTAGTTGGTCGTTCCTATGAAAGGGTCAACATAGTCGATGTTGTCCTTCGCGCCAGCCGTTGTGGCCAACAGCAAGAGCGCAGCCATAATGGATAATTTCTTCATATAACGTCTTTTGATTGTTTTGATTGTTATAATTTATTGATTGCTTTTGTAATGATGGCTATGATGGTTTTATTTTATAGTTGAGCAATGTTTTTAGGTTTCCTCACTTTCATATTTGCAAAGATACTTCATTTTTGGGGATAGTCCAAAAATATATTATAAAAAAAACTGTTAACAGTCTTTTATGAAAGAATATTTTTCATATCTTTGCATCAGGCAAGCTGCGCCCCAGCAAAACACAATTGTTAAACTAAACACGAAAAATCATGAAACGAAAAAAACTATTATCAAGAACCTTTTTGGCTCTCGTTTTAACCACGGTGTGCATAAACATTAATGCACAAGGCAAAATTAACCCCTTAAAAGCTTTTAAAAATAAACCTAAAATAGGAGGAATTGTAGGCATTACGGGTGTGAGAACAATAAATGGTATTGACAAATCATCGGAAGCAGGTACACAACAAAACGATAAAGGATTGATGGGCAACGTAATTAAGTTTACGCCAATCATTCTACCATTGCCACATGTGCCCGATTTTTCAAAGACAAAGAGCATTTTGCCAAAATTGAAAATCGACAAGAATACGGCATATCTCTTATCACTAAATCTGATACAAAAAGGCGATACCATTAACGGAATAAAGTTTCTTAAAATGGCTGTTGATGAAGGTCTGAACAACGCCCAATATCTATATGGCAGATATTGCATAGAAGGACAATATGTAAAAAAGAACATTCCATTAGGCATCTCTTACATTCAGAAAGCAGCAAAGCAAAACAACGTAGAAGCTCTTGCTTATCTTGGCGATGCTTACTATTTGGGGCTTCAAGGATTTAAGAAAGACTCTGTCGAATCGGTCCGTTGGTACGAAAAAAGTGCTAAAAGAGGTTTTTTTAATGCACAGTATCGTGTTGGCAACTTCTATTTCAACGCCAACGACACTACAAGCGCGGTAAATTATTGGCAGATGCTTATAAACAACAAAAAGGCTGAAAAACCAAAACTAATGACAGCACAGGAGCGTCGGATGTTGGGAGAGACTTATTATAACCTTGGAACACTCTATTATAACAAACAGCTCTATTCTTTAGACAAAGATACAGGCTTAAACTTTTTTGACAAGGCTGCCAACTGCGGTCACGATTATGCAGCATACCTTCTGTCTCAAATTTATCATGAGAGGACAGACGTGCCTCAGAATGAACGCCTGTCGCGTAATTATGCAAAAATGTCTGCCCTACTGGGCAACGTGGATGCACAGGCGTTGTATGGCTGTTACTGCATGCAGGGCTATGGCATGGAGAGAGACTCGCTTGAAGCAGTAAAATGGCTAAAGAAAGCTGCAAGCCAACACAATGCAGATGCTATGTGTGTCATGACAGGTTGCTATTTTGATGCAGCCAACTATGACAGCACGATAGAGATGGGAGAACAGCCTCAATGTCGCGATTCTGTTGATATACAGCTTCTTGTAGGATCTGCCTATTATAACAAAGAGCAGTATGAGCAGGCTGAAGCATGGTTTAAAAAGGCTGCTGAGAAACAAAACACAGAGGCCCTGTGGTGGCTATATGACCTTAACCTAAGCATAAAACACGACTCGATCACAGCTGTCACCTACCTGGAGCAAGCATGCGAGAAAAACCTGCCTGAGGCGCTCAACAACATGGGCTACTATTATACACATGGAATCATTGTAAAACAAGACTTGGAGAAAGCTACAACACTCTTACAGAAAGCAGCATCGCTGAACAGCGGCATGGCTTATAACAATCTTGGCAATATCTATAGCGCAAAAGAATTGACAAAGACACCTGATTGGAGCAAGGCTGCTGACTGCTTCTATAAGGGTGCCGAGCTCAATTGTCCTGAAGCGCAATATAACTACTCGTTATGTCTAAAGAAAGGCAAGGGTGTGAAGAAAGACAAGCAAGCGGCAAAACGGTGGCTTGAAGAAGCAGCCAAGAACGGTAGCGAAGAAGCTCTGAAAGAGTTGGAAAAAAGAAAGATAAACCTATAGCCATAAATCATCTATAAAAGCTATAATTATGAAAATCGTTATTATCACCTCCATCGTTGTCCTGCTGTGGTGCGTCATCTACAAGACCTGTCATAGCCGCAAGGACACACCATTGGCATCAGGTTCAGACTTTCCTAATGCCAACACCATGAACGGTTGTGGAGCATCCTTATATGGAGGGTTCCGCATTCAAGGCTCAGACCTGCGCATCTATTATGTCATGCTCTCAGCCTTCTTCTTACCTTTCATTCCCTTCGGATGTTTTGTGGCAACAAAGAAAGGTACCAAGCAAGAGCTACTCGGCAAGAGTAGCCAGCTGGAGATTCATGGAAAGACAAAAACAGCGTTTCTGGAACTCCTATGGTGTTATGCGTCAACATGGGGCTTCCTCATCCTTGCCCTCGCTCTCATTTTTCACCTTTAGTGAAACAGGTGGTTAAACTATTGACCTTCATTTACGTCAAATTGACAGTAAAATAAGAAACGAGAAATTATGAAAAACTTACTAAAAGGCACTTTGCTCGCAACCACACTATTTATGGGCAGTTCAGCAATGGCGCAACAGGCCATAAGTCTGCCACGTCCAAACATGAAGGCAAAATCGTTAACTGTAACAGAGGCGTTGAGCACACGCCATTCGGTTCGTCAGTTTGACACGACCCCATTAACCCTTCAGCAACTGAGCGACCTGTGCTGGGCAGCATGTGGAGTGAGTCGTAACAACGACTACCGCACAGCACCTTCGGCTATGAACAAGAAAGAGATTCGACTGTTTGTATTCACAGAAAAAGGCGTTTACGAGTATGATGCTGTTGCCAACAGCCTCACACAAAAAGCCGATGGAGACCACCGTGAGCTTATAACAGGAAGCGCAAACGGTTACAAGCAAGCGTTTGCAAAAGAAGCACCTGTGACATTGCTCATGGTCATCGACTTCAACCTTATAGGTACAAAGAACGAACAAACCATAATGATGGGCTGTGTAGATGCAGGCAACGTGAGCGAAAACATTAATCTTTATTGCCAAAGTATTGGTCTTGCCACGGTGCCTCGTGCCACACACGACACAGACGGCATCCGTAAGTTGCTCGCCTTGACAGACAACCAGCTACCTATCATGAACAACCCCGTAGGCTGGCCAAAAAAATAACGAAAATAAAAAATCTGTTAGATAATAATCGTGCCAAGCATAGAAACAAAAAAATCGGATGTTTCACAACACCCGATTTTCAAAAACAAACTACTTAAAACTAATCTACTAAAACAAATCAAAAAAATTTCCTTTTTGGAATTTTCCAAATAATTTTCAGTCCTTTTTCTATTGCAAAGATAACTACTTTATAAATACAAACAAAATAAAATGGCCATAAAATTGCACATTTTAACATTTTTATAACTTAAAAGAGGAAAATGTGTTACCACATCTCCCTCTTTTGTTATCTTTACATTGCAATATTTCGTAATTAAACTTGCAATATTTTTTTTAAAGCGTCATTACATCATGCCACCCATTCCTGGCTGAGCCATAGGCATTGCGGGTTTCTCCTCAGGCTTGTCACAGATCAGACACTCGGTTGTGAGGAACATGCCAGCAATAGAAGCGGCGTTCTCAAGAGCCACACGCTCCACCTTTGCAGGATCTATAACACCTTCCTTGCGAAGATCTTCATAGATGTCTTTACGAGCATTGTAACCAAAGTCGCCTTCACCCTCGCGAACCTTCTGAACCACGACAGCACCTTCGCCACCAGCGTTCTTAACGATCTGACGCAGAGGCTCTTCGATGGCACGAATTACGATGTTGATACCAGTCTGCTCATCGGCATTGTCGCCTTTTAAGCCCTCAAGAGCCTTCTGGGCACGGATGTAAGTGGTGCCACCACCTACAACAACACCTTCCTCAATAGCAGCACGGGTTGCACACAAAGCATCGTCAACACGATCTTTCTTTTCCTTCATCTCAACCTCGCTGTTGGCACCAACATAGAGCACAGCAACGCCACCTGACAGTTTTGCAAGACGCTCCTGAAGCTTCTCCTTGTCATATGAGCTTGTTGTGTTTGCAATCTCGTTCTTGATCTGAGCAACACGGTCTGCGATGAGCTGCTTGTCGCCGGCACCATTAACGATGGTGGTGTTATCCTTTGTTACAGTAACCTTGTCGCAGGTACCACAAAGATCAAGAGTAGCCTTGTCAAGCGAAAGACCCTTCTCCTCACTTATTACCACACCACCTGTAAGAACTGCAATATCCTCAAGCATGGCCTTGCGACGATCGCCAAAACCAGGAGCCTTTACTGCACAAATCTTTAAGCCAGCACGCAAACGGTTTACAACCAATGTAGTAAGAGCCTCAGAGTCAACATCCTCAGCTACGATAAGCATTGGACGGCCATTCTCAGCAGCAGGCTGCAAGATAGGAAGAAGATCTTTTATTGAAGAAATCTTCTTATCATAGATAAGGATGTATGGATTGTCCATAACACACTCCATCTTGTCGGCATCTGTAACGAAATAGCCGCTCAGATAGCCACGGTCAAACTGCATGCCTTCAACCACACCAATGTTTGTGTCACGGCTCTTGCTCTCTTCAATGGTGATGACACCATCTTTTGACACTTTACGCATGGCATCAGCCAACAGCTTACCAATCTCAGGATCGTTGTTTGCTGACACGGTGGCCACCTGCTCTATCTTGTCATAGTTGTCGCCAACCTGCTCAGCATTCTTCTTGATGAAATTGACAACTGAACCGACAGCCTTATCAATGCCGCGCTTCAAATCCATAGGATTAGCACCTGCTGTAACATTCTTCAGACCCTCAGTAACAATGGCCTGTGTAAGGATGGTAGCTGTTGTGGTACCGTCGCCAGCGTCGTCGCCAGTTTTGCTTGCTACGCTCTTAACGAGCTGTGCGCCTGTGTTTTCGAACTTGTCTTCAAGCTCCACTTCCTTTGCTACGGTCACACCATCCTTAGTAATCTGAGGGGCACCAAATTTTTTCTCGATAACCACGTTACGTCCTTTAGGACCAAGTGTCACCTTAACGGCATTAGCCAATTTGTCAACACCATTCTTAAGCAAATCACGTGCTTCGATATTATATTTTATTTCTTTAGCCATTTTCTTATCTAATTAAATTTTAATCTAATATTCTATATGTTCAATTTCTTAAACAACCAGCTATTTTTGTTCTAAAGCAACAAGCTTTTTATTTCTGAAGCAAATTGTTCTTTTATTTCTGAACAACAGCGAGCACATCGCTCTGACGCATGATGAGATACTTAGTTCCTTCAAACTCGATCTCTGTGCCAGAATATTTGCCATAAAGGATCTCGTCACCTTCTTTAAGAACCATCGGCTCATCTTTAGTACCATGTCCAACAGCAACAACGGCTCCATGCTGGGGCTTCTCCTTTGCTGTATCTGGAATAATGATTCCACCAACTTTCTCTTCAGCCTGTGCAGGTAACACAAGCACTCTGTCTGCTAACGGTTTAATGTTCATAATATTAGTCTTTTAATTGTTATTCTTTAATGTTTAGCATCAATAAAGGTTTCATATCACTATGCAATGATAGACACTTTAAATAATGCTTTCATTCTTGGTTTATACCAAAAATGTGCCAAAGAGGTTATCCAACTGACAAAATGCCTTTTTTAACTGACAGAATGCCCATATATGACAAAAATGGCACAAAAAGATGAAAACAGCTGACAAATCATTAGAACCTAAAATCCGCTACCTATAATATTTTTGATATCTGAAGATTGCGGATACCTCTCTAAAACGACTCGTTTTCGTAAAGAATCCTTATGGTGCAGTCGCAAGAGATGAAATCCCCTTACCCCATGATGCGACTTGAGGCAATACGCAAAAGACCACGAAGATTTGCGGCTACCCAAAATCAAATTTGAAGGCTATCATGTATGCATCATTGCTTGTGTATAGTACAGTATGAACATCAGCAAACGGACACTCCAGCACTATCGGGACACGTCCGTATTGCCCTTTATCCAAATCGGGCATAAGTGCTATTACAAACGTGAGGACGTGAAAGCACTCCTTGAAAAGTCCAACCGTCAATAACCATAACTATGGAATACGAGACCATCAACAAAGAAACGCCCGAAATGAAACAACTCATTTCGGGCATCCGAGAAGTAAGCAAACGCATTCGGGAGATTGCCCAAACGCACCGTCCGCTATTCGGTGGCGAAATCTACCTCACAGGGCGAGAGGTCTGCGAACCTTTTCATCAGTCCGCGTACCTTGCAGGACTATCGGGACAAGGGTTTTATTCCCTACACCCAGATTGCGGGGAAAATTCTTTATCGACTCTCTGACATAAACCGACTACTGCAAGAGAATTATATAAACAGAAACCTGCGTCAATAACGGTGCAGGTTTTTCTTTCCCCCTTGATTTTTTACTGTTTTACATTAAATATCTTTGTTTCCTTCAGAATATCGCAGAAAATTTATATCTTTGCAGTTGAGCATATATGCTCATACATTTTGGTAAAAAAGAGGCGTTATGTCTTCTTCTTGCATGCTCGAAGTCTAGGAAACTTTCAATCATGTGACAAGAGAAGGTGTAATGGTCTCCACGCATATAGCGTGGGGCTGTTATCCCACATCTGTCACAAAAGGTTTTCCTAGGGCCTGAGCATAAGGTTGTGGAGCATACAGTTCCACGCTTCTGTATGTTAAACTTTAAAGGTCTGGAGGGACTAAGACCTCAAGAAATTATTCATGGAAAAGGAGCTTGAGAGATGGTGTCACGAAGTTGTGGACTTTTGCAACCCAAAAGCAGAACAACTGAACCTTGATTATTATTGTTTTCAAAGTGCTATGCCAACCTTTGAACCTGAATTGTTGGTTATAGGCATCAATCCAGGAGGATGTGGCCCTTTTAGGAAAGTGAGGACGAAAGATGAACTAAGTCAAGGATATAACATATACGACGTACGAGAAGGTCATATATGTCCAGATAATCTGAAAATGGTGCGTAAGCTATCACGAGTCTTTACTACTCCATTGTTGCAAAATGCATTAGCTACTGCTACAACGATGAACATCTATTACTTTAACACACAGAATGTACAAAAAATGAATTCAGTTCTAAATCAAGAGATACGGATATTTTGTCAACAGAAATTGTGCGAGCTTATTCATATTGTTAAACCTAAGCATATCTTGTTTCTCTGTACAGAAGTAAAAGAATTAGCCGCGGTAGGCGTGACAGGAATTAAGAATTCAGGCTACTATACAAAGATTGGAATGTTTGAAGGTATTAAGACGCTTGCATTACCCAACCCCGGTTTCTATCGTGCCTACTCCTATACTAATGGAGAAGCTATGGGAAAAATAATCACCGAATACCTTAATCTCTAAATTAAATAGAAATGGAAATATATAAGATTGATAGAATCGGCCGTTGGTGGTGGATTTGGTGTGCGCCGTGCTCTAATTCACAAAGGCATACCATTCTCGGCCACCCTCTACGGCTTCTACACCATCATGGCAGTGTTCGGCTACCGCAAATGGATCCGCCTGATGGAAGCGCAAAAGTAACAAACATATCCCCCACTCCCATACCATAGGGCTGTGCTCGCACTCC
>OQVT01002055.1_pt1 | contig 12925 bp, 13 predicted proteins | sample 1691561 | NCBI WGS metagenome assembly OQVT01 (sample SAMN03418260, study PRJEB22391) | human gut metagenome | biome: human-gut; feature: organic feature; material: feces | host: Homo sapiens | place: Tanzania | collected 2013-01 | reverse complement strand
TAACTGGTCTGAAGTGTGGTTATGCCGCATTGGGTGTTGATAAATGTGGATAACTGTAGGGATAAGAGTAGGAAAAATACAAACAGGATTGCAGATGTTGTAGCCGATTATTGCAACTGTAGTAGCTGAAAGCTGTAAATGTAGGAGGTTATGGCGTCCTCGCCATAACCTGAGCAACCAACTAACGCAAATAGTAAGAGTTGTTCTGGTTGATAAAACCAGCTTCCTTTAATAGTCAACTGCGCAGGTTATGGCGAGGACGCCATAACCTCCTACTATTAGGATTACAACCTCCTGTTCTCCTGTTGATGCCTGTGTAGTGTGCTGCTGAGACAGGAGTCGGCTGCTACTTGATTTGTATTTCTTCCCTGTTTGATGTGCATACGGTTGTTATACACGGCTCCTGTGGATTATACCTGTTTGTGTTTCACTGCGTTACATGGTTATCCACAGTTTTCTACAGGATGTTGATAAACACTATGCCTGTAATCTGTTGATAACCTGTTTATACACAGGTTTATGCACAGCATTTGTTGAAAACTATGTATTGTATATCAGTCTGTTACATTAGTTATCCACAATTGTATTGCAGTTGTGGATAAATGGCGATTTCGAAGGGGTTTCCTGGCTTCAAAAATTAACCTGCAAACTAACACCATCTCACCTCCTCAACCCCACAACTGGAGCTCAGCTCCGACACTATATTTGCATTTTTTCGGCTCAATACTGCCAGTTGAGCGCACCAGGAAATTCTTAGTGCGAAATTCTTGAGTTTTGGGCGTGCAGCATCCATATTGCTTATACACAGCGGATTACGTTGGTTGGAGCCCGGCGTGTGCAAGAATATAGGGTGCAAAAGGACTCCTTTTTGTTGCTAATGTAGTCCTTTTGGTGTTGAGAAGTAGTCCTTTTGCAATGCAACGGAGGTCGTTTTGCTGTGCAAAAGGGGTACATTTGCAGTGGATAAGTGCCTGTTTTGTGGATAAAAGGGGTTGAATAGTGTGGAAAACCGCTTAAAAACGGTGGATAACCAGGTGATTTCAGCTTTGCGGATTTCTATTTTGCGATTTTTGTTTGTAACACTTTTTTACTACAGGTGCTATATTTGCATAGCTTGCATGGGGCATATCCTGTTGTGGCGTAAGCGTAATGTAGGAGGCTATGGCGTCCTCGCCATAGCCTGAGCAGTTGGCTTTGAGTTGGTTGTGGTATTGTTGTTGGTTGGTTATAGTTTGCCTTTCTGCTTGCTCAGGTTATGGCGAGGACGCCATAATCTCCTATAATTAGCCTTATAAACATAGTTATCCTCATATCCTGTTGATAATTTCCGGAACAGCTTCACCTGTTCAGTATAAAGGTGCATTCACACAGGTAATGCGTGACCCGAATGTGCATGGAATACTTGGATCCATCTGTCCGACAGCAGTAACAGATGTTCCGGCTGTAACAGATCTGGTTATCGATATTTATGAGACATACAAACATCTTGGAAAACCGTTCATTATGGAATGCCAGGGTGGTGAAGAATGTCAGGAAGCTATCATGAAGTTGAGAGATCAGCTTTGATGCCATTTCTGAAAATGAGGCATTTGCGAGAATGACGGTAGCATTTTTTATGGCACAATTAAATCCAACGATAGACCAGGTGGAGGATGTGAAAACGGCAGTGTCAGAGGCTGTGACGAATGCGATTATTCATGGATATGAGGTGATTGAAGATGAGGCTTTTATACAGCACGAATTATGTACTCATGAGTGTATAGATAAGCCCCAAAATTCTGAAATACCTGAAACAGAAACAAATATGAAAAACAGTATAAATAACAGTACAAAAAACCAGGTACATATGAAATGCAAATATCATGGGAGAGAGTTATATGTGGAAATATCGGATGACGGAGTAGGCATACAGGATGTAGCCAAAGCAATGGAACCATTATACACATCAAAACCACAGCTTGACAGATCAGGCATGGGCTTCTCATTTATGGAAGCATTCATGGACGAGCTTGCGGTCACATCGGAACCGGGACACGGAACAACCGTAAAGATGAAAAAAGTACTATGAGCAGTGACAAAATCAGCAGACTTGTCACGGAAAATATAAACCTGATTTATTTAGTTATGAAACGCTTTAGAAATAGAGGCGTTGAGCAGGAGGATTTGTTTCAGATAGGAGCAGTGGGACTGACAAAGGCAGCACAGCGATTTGATGAAAGCAGGGGCTTTGCATTTTCTACATACGCAGTACCGTTGATAATAGGGGAAATACAGCGTTTTCTTCGCGATGACGGAATGGTACATATCAGCAGGAAAATACAGGATGATGCCAGAAAAATTGCAAATATCAGAGAAAAATACAAAATGAATGAAAACAGTGAAATATCGCTTGAAGAACTGGAGAATATTTCCGGTATGTCAAAACAGGATATAATAATTGCCATGGAAGCCGACAAAAAAGCAGCATCGATAGAGAATGAAAATGTGCTTGATTTTCTGGATAACAAAATGAGTGCAGAGACAGCGGATAAGCCATCAGAGATGGATAAAGTGATAAACCATATCGTAATGCGGCAGGCATTTGATTCACTTGATGAGAGCGAGCGCAGACTGATTATGCTTCGCTATATGCAGGATAAGACACAGAAGCAGGTTGCAGATGTGCTTGGACGCAACCAGGTGGCCATATCACGAATGGAGAAGAGTACGCTGGCGAAGCTTCGCAGGGCGATGATGTGAGTGGGAAGCAATGGAGGTTTTGAGCTTCCCACATGCAGGCTGTGAGCGCCGTGCCGAACGAACCGCAGGTGAGGACCGGCACATTAAGTCTCAGCGTAAGTGGCGGAAGCAGGTGGTGGGGCAGGCGGTGCTGTCGGGAGGGCGAATAGCGCAGCTGTTTAGTGTCTGTAGAATTATGCTGCAAAGCACAGAAATGCCGAGGCATGGACGCCGAGGCAAGGAGAAATCGAGCCATGGAGGGCGAGTTTCGACGGTTTCGTCGGGCATAGAAAACCTGCGGGCATAATTCGTACAGACACTTAACAGCGAAGCGTAGCCCACACGACAGCACCGCCTGCCCCCGCCACCTGCTTACGCCACGCACTATTGAAACTATTGAAACTATTGAAATTATTGGAAAATATTGAAAAAACAAAAGTACTTGCACCCAAGCCACAAAGCATATTACAATGGGTGATAAAGAATATAATTGTATTGTCGAAAGGAGAAAAGCATGAAACTTCCGCTTACATATGATAACTATATATTTGACCTCTACGGTACTCTTGTGGATATACACACAGACGAGAGTGACACAGCAATCTGGGAAAAGCTCGCCATGTTCTATGGCTATTACGGAGCACTGTATGAGGCAAAGGAGCTTAAGGAGCGCTATGAGACACTTGTAAAGAGCAGTGAGGCGGAGCTTAAGAAGAAACTTGAAGATATGGACATTGAAAAGCAAAAAGAAGCTTCAGATGCGCAGTTTGCCATCTCATATGCCCACGAAGCATCACCGGAGATACATATAGAGGATGTATTTGAAAAGCTTTATGAGGAAAAGGGTGTGAATCCGACAAAAGAGCTCTCAGTGCATACCGGACAGTTTTTCAGGGTGATGAGCACCGAATACATAAAGCTTTACCCGGGCACAAAGGAGATGCTTAAGGAGCTTAAGGAGGCTGGAAAAAATGTATATCTGCTTTCAAATGCGCAGCGCATATTTACAGCCTATGAGATGAGAAGACTTGATATCTTCGATTTGTTTGATGATGTATTTATCTCGTCTGACTACAACACCCAAAAGCCTGATGTCAGATTCTATAAGGAGCTGATAGATAAGCATGATATTGACGTGGCAAAATCGCTCTTTATAGGAAATGATTCGACTACCGATATCAAGGGCGCAAAGGAATGTCATATGGATGCATTTTATGTGAAATCAAATATATCGCCAAAGGATGATATGGCTCATGATGCAGACTATGTTATAGATAATTTTACCAACTGGTAATGCATTATTGTTTATAAAAATGTGAATACTACATAAAAAACATATATAAATTAAAAACTTTTTATAAACAGTTGCAAATAAAATATAATGGTGTAAAATGAACTAGATTTGAAATAGTTTATTTTTTAACAAAGTCGAGGTGAAAAGAATGTCAAACACATTATTAATGTTGTGCATCCCATTTGCGGGCTTATTGCTGTGCATAGCAGTTATGCCGCTTGTGAAGCCTGAATGGTGGGAGAAGCATCAAGCTCACGCAGTTATCTTATGGTCACTGCTTTTTGCCATTCCGTTCGCGCTGTTCTATGGAGCACCAAAAGCCGCAGAGACGGTACTGGAGTGTCTGATAGGCGACTATCTGACCTTTATCGTGCTGCTCTTTGGACTGTTCTGCGTAGCCGGAAATATTAAGCTGGAGGGAAGTCTGGTCGGCAATCCAAAGGTAAACGTTATCATGCTTGCCGTTGGAACGCTTTTTTCAAGCTGTATAGGAACTACCGGAGCCAGTATGCTCTTTGTCAGACCAATCATCCAGATGAACTCATGGAGAAAGAACAAGCGTCACATCATGGTATTTTTCATTTTCCTTGTGTCAAATATCGGAGGATGTCTTACACCTATAGGTGACCCGCCACTGCTCATGGGCTTTTCAAGAGGAGTATCATTCTTCTGGAGCATGAGGCTGTTTCCGGTTCTCGTAATAAATATGATATTGCTTCTGGCTGTATTTTATCATTTGGATAAGAAGGCATATCAGAAGGATATCACTAAGGGACTTATGCCTGAGGTGAAGGAAAATGAGCCTCTTATCAGGATAAAGGGTGCCCACAACTTTTTATATATAGTAATGATTGTCGTAGCCGTTATACTAAGCGGTGTGCTTCCGAAGCTTTCTGCATTCCAGAACGCTGCAGGAGAGGTTATAGGTATTCCGATTTTCAGGGAGGTTACACTCACTGTGCCTGCAATTATTGAGATAGCAATCATTCTGCTTGCTGCCTTACTTTCCTTCAAGACTACACCGAAGGAGGTTCGTGTGCAGAACCATTTCACATGGGGAGCAATTCAGGAGGTTGCGGTGCTTTTCATCGGAATCTTCATCACCATGCAGCCGGCTCTTATGGTATTAAAGAGCGCCGGTTCAGGTCTTGGAATCACAGAGCCGTTTGAGATGTTCTGGGCAACAGGAGCGCTTTCAAGCTTCCTTGACAATACACCGACATATCTGGTTTTCCTTACTACAGCAGGCGCCATGCATTTTACTACAGGTGTTGCAACCACACTCGGAGTGGTGCCGGTCAAGATGCTTATGGCAATTTCCTGTGGCGCTGTATTCATGGGAGCCAACACATATATTGGAAATGCGCCAAACTTTATGGTCAAGTCATTATCAGACGAAAACGGTATCAACATGCCATCATTCTTTGGTTACATGTGGTGGTCAGTGCGTTATCTGATACCTGTTTTCATCATAGATATGCTCATATTCTTTTTATAGGAGGGATGAATTATGGAATTTTATGACGAGAAAATCAAAGCTCTTGCCATCGAAATCTATGAGCTCGATGCCGAAGTGTACAAGAAATTAGGCTCATCCCTCGGCAGGGTATTTGGTGGTGAGAAGGATATTTGTATCCGAAACATCATGGAGGATCTGCACTCAAGGCAGAACAGCTCGAGAATCAGAAGCGAGCTTGCCCTGATAAGCAACATGGCAAGAACAATACCTGACCACGATACAAGGCATGAAATCATGGTCAGATACAACAACATAGTAGAGGAGATAGCAGAGCTTCCGACAGGCTTTGCTGACGGAGATATCCTCGATCCAAAGATAGCGGATTTAAATACCGTAAATCTGAGGGACCGTTTCAAGACAGGAGATCATCTGATCATCTGTATCGGACGTTCCTGCGGATGTGGTGGAAATGAGATTGGCTTTGCACTTGCAGACAAGCTTCGTATGAATTTCTATGATGTGTCTGTCATGAATGAGGTGTTCAGACAGAAGGATGGAGAGGAAGCAGCCCAGGCTACAGCTACCTTCCAGAAAAAAGAGAGAATGGGAATCAAAAAGCGCATAAAGGCTTTTAAGAGATACCACGGACTTTCATCAGAGGATGTGCTTTTCTTTGATACAAGTAAGTTCCTCGTAGAGAAGGCAAAGCAGGAGGATTTCATTGTCATGGGACGTTTCGCGGATGCGATTCTGACAAACAATCATATTCCTCACATCAGTATCTTTATCACAGCGCCGGAGAAGAGACGTGTCCAGCGTTTCCTTGAGATAAACAAGAATGTGACTCCGAACCAGGCAAAGAAATGGATAGAGTCTGAGGATAAGAGACATCTGAAGACCTACAAATTCTACACAGGCAGAAAGTGGAGCAAGGCAAGCAACTATGATATCTGTATCAACAGTGCAAGCTACGGTATCAAGGGCTCAATAGAGCTTATCATCCGTATGCTTCAGCTTGATGACCGCGTGAAGCAGCTGATGGAGTAGTTTTTAAAGCGTGTTTTATTGACGTAAAACACGCTTTTTTTGATGTATTTGATATTTTTTGAAAAATCCTCTTACAAAATTCGTGAAAAAGTGATAAAATGATAACGTATAACGAAAGAGGTGTGATATGTTCGAAATAGGTGATTACGTATTAAATGCTACAAATGGTATTTGCAAAATAAGCGAAATCGTGGAGTTAGACATGTCGGGAGACAAGCAGCTCAAGTCATATTTTTTACTTCGCCCTGTTGAGGAGGAGAATGACAGAGTGTATATTCCCGTTGACAATGCCGATAAGAGGATACGTAAGGTAATAACAAAGGGTGAGGCACAGGCGGTGCTGGACAGGGTTCCTGAGATAGAGGCACTCGTGGTAAACAATGAGAAGGAGCGTGAGACGCGCTACAAGGAGGCGGTCAGAAGCTGCGAGCCGGATAATGTAGTCAGTCTCATAAAGTGTTTACATATCAGAAGTGAGCAGCGTGCCCAGGCAGGCAAAAAGGCTACAGCCGTCGATGAGCGCTATAGCAAGATGGCAGAGCACAATCTCAATGCAGAGCTTGCATTTGTTCTGGAAAAGGACAAGCAGGAGATTAAAGAATTAATTAATAAAATGCTCTAAAATAGTACAAAAGTTATAAAAAGACTTGCTTTATCTTTTATCATAGTGTAAAATGATACTAAAGTACTAAGTAGGGAGTATTTTTTATAAGGGCAGAATCAATTCAGGGGTTCTGCCCTGTTCTTTTTGCTGAAAAAAGGATATATTAAGAAAAGCTTAAACAAATAATTAATGAGTTTACGTTGGAAATATGATATTATATATCAGGTAAAGGCATATAATATTATCGTTTAATGGTAAATGAGAAAACTTATCATGTTTTATCTGATAAAAACAAAAGATCGAAAGTAAGGGAATCTATATGGATAATATGAATAATATGAATATTAATTCTGCAGTAGCAGATACTATGGATATAGGAAATACAGACACAGAAAAAAAGACAGGGCTCATAGGCTTTTATAATTACACGGTAGTGCTTACATACATAGGCATGTGGATTGGCTTCCTTGGAGTGATGCTTGCCATAAAGGATAGGTATGTGGGCTCATTGATCTGCCTTATGCTCGCCGGTGTCTGCGATATGTTTGACGGCACCATTGCATCCACAAAGAAGGACCGTACCAGGGACGAGCGCACATTTGGCATACAGATAGATTCATTAAGTGATATCATATGCTTCGGTGTGCTTCCGGCGGTGTGGGTATTTTGCGTGACACCAAAGATATCAATAGCATTTATCGCCATATTTGTTTTCATTCTTTGCGGGCTTATCCGTCTGGCATACTTTAATGTGGATGAGGCAAACAGACAGGCAGCCACAGCAGAGCGCAGACAGTACTATCTGGGACTTCCAATCACCTCCAGTGCTCTTGCTATCCCAGCGGTATATCTGATTGGAGAGTTCACTGCTATACATATTGAGACAATCGCAGCACTTGCCCTTTTAGTCATAGGCATATGCTACGTGCTCCCGGTAAAGCTCAAAAAGCCATCGCTTTTAGGTGAGGTTCTGCTTGTGGGCGTAGGAGCAGTTGAGTTTTGTATTCTCATTGCGGAGGTTCTTATTTAATGGCAAAAAAATCGTTTGTAGACTGGCTTTACACCACGGCACCGGGGCGTATGACACTTAAGGTGCTTCTGCATACAGGTGCGCTTAAGCTTGGAGAGGTGGTTGCACGTTCACCGCTGTCAAAGCCGCTTATCAGCCGGTATATAAAGAATAACAATATAGATATGTCTGATTTTAAGGGGCAGAAATATAACAGATTTCAGGATTTTTTCTCCTGAAAGCGTGGTGATATTGAGGTGGACAGGCAGGCTGAGCACCTTATCAGTCCGTGTGACGGGTATCTGAGTGCCTACAGGATAAAAAGCAACAACAGCTTTTACATCAAGGGCTCCTGGTACAAGGTGACGGACCTTGTCACCGACAGGAAGCTTGCAAAGGAATTTGTCGGAGGAGACTGCGTGATACTGCGTCTTTGTGCCAATGATTATCATCATTACTGCTATATAGATGACGGCTTTCAGGGAAAGAATCATTTTGTGAAGGGGCTGCTTCACAGTGTACAGCCTATTGCACTGGAAAATGCGCCTGTTTACAGGCAAAACAGGCGTATGTGGACTATTCTTGATACAGTTAATTTTGGCAAGGTGGCACAGATTGAGGTAGGCGCGCTGCTCGTGGGCGGCATAGTCAATGACCACGAGAATGTCATGATGAGAAAGGGCGCAGAGATGGGGCATTTTGAGTTGATTGGTTCCACAATTGTGCTTTTGTTTAAAAAAGGTCATATCGACCTGCTTCCGGAAATCAAAGAGTGTATAAAAGGAATTGAAATACCTGCTCATACGCTTAGGGATATTCATAGCGGTCATCTGGCTGTTATTTGCAAAGGTAATATTGATATGCAGGGCACCGGATAACGGCATGTTCCCGGCGATAAAGAGCGGAGACCTTATCATCGGCTTCAGGATCACAGGAGATCTTAGAAGAGATGATGTTATCCTGTACGAACACGACGGAAAGACCTATACCGGAAGAGTCATGGGATGTGAAGGGGACATTATAACGATCGATGAAAGCGGCAGCGTATATGTAAACGGAACGCAGATGACAGGAGAGATAATGTACCCCACATACCCAAGAGAGGGTGCCGGATATCCTCTTACAATAGAAGAGGACAGTGTATTCGTACTCGGAGATTACAGGCTTGAATCGGCAGACAGCAGGGACTTCGGGTGCATAAAAAAGAGTGATATAAAGGCAAAGGTCGATGCGGTGTTCAGAAGAAAAAACCTATAAAACGGAGGAATATTTTATGAAAAAAGGCAAGATATTTTCAATAGTTTTAGCAGCGGCAATGGTACTTAACATCGGAACGGCAGTGTTTGCGGATACGTCACTTACCGATCAAAGCACGGTAAGGGTTAACAAAACATATAAAGCAGAAAACGAAGGAACCACTTCACCGAGAGATACATTCGCACTTGAACAGCTAGATTCGGCGGTTACGGACGGAGATGCCCAGACAGCGCCTGATCTTATGCTTGGCGGATGCATGGTTGAGGAAGGTGCGGCAACAACAGCCGGCGGTGCAGGAGAATTTGTGATAACACTTCCTGAATATACGAAGGTCGGTGTTTATGAATATACTCTTGAGGAGAGCATAGGAAATACAGCAGGTGTTACCTACCGTGCTACTCCTTTCAAGGTTATCGTAACGGTTATAAACGGTGATGACGGAAAGCTTATCAGGATCCCCGCAGTGCACACAGAGGAAAACGGAGAGCCCAAGATGAATGACATAGAAAATGTTTATTCTGCAGGAGAGCTTGATATCACAAAGACCGTAACAGGAAACTTAGGCGATAAGGATAAATATTTCACGTTTAATGTAATGCTTGAGCCGGTTGAAGATAAGTATTACATGGAAAGCTATGTTGTAGAAGGCGGATCAAATGCTCAGAATCCGGCAACCATAAAGATTGGAGAGATGACTCAGTTCTACCTTAAGGACGGAGATACGATAAAGATATCAAATCTTCCTTATGATGTTAAGTATACCGTAACAGAGGATGAGGTAGACGGATATAATACAACATCTACAGGAGATGAGGGAATTATCGATTCTGCGCTTGAAACAGCAGCGTTCACCAATGATAAGAACGGAACTATCGATACCGGAATCATCCTTAACAACATGCCTTATATAGTTATGATCACAGTTATCGCAGCTGCAGCTGTAGTTATGATAGTTGTAAAAAGGAATAAAAACAGAAAGTAATGAGATTTTTTAAAAACTTCTTGAAGGCGGCCAACGGTATATTAACCGTTGCCGTGGCCGCCTTACTCCTCTTAGCGGGAGTATATTCCGTATATTCTATCTGGGATAATTCCACGGTATATGCAGAGGTCGATGAGGCAATGGCCGGACTCATGGAGCATAAACCGGAAACAGAAGGCGATATAGAGGCATCATTTGAAGAATTAAGAGATATAAACAAGGATGTCTGCGCATGGCTTACCTTAGACGGGACTAAAATAGATTATCCCATTGTTCAGGGAGATAACAACCTGACCTACATAAATAAGAACATATACGGGGAGTTTGCTTTGTCGGGAAGCATTTATCTGGATTCATATTGCAACAGCTCTTTTGATTCACAGTATTCGCTGCTTTACGGACATCATATGGCGGAGAGAAAAATGTTCGGCGATCTGGATCTGTACAGAGAAAAGGCTTTCTTTGACAATAATACAACGGGGACATTGACATTGCCCGATAAAACCTACCGACTTGATATTTTTGCCTGTATAGAGGTTTCGGCATCCGACGAGTATATTTTCTATACTTCGAGATGGAAGGATGATAATTCCGGATTGTTGGATTATGTACTTACAAATGACGGACTTATAAACTCAAGGGTTCCTACTTTGACCGACGGTTCAGGGATCCTTGCAATGTCAACCTGTTCTTCGGATTACACAGACGCCAGACTTGTCCTTCTGGCGGTAATGATACCGAATCCATAAAAAAGATAAGAAGGTGATGATATGAGATTGAGAAAACTTTCGGCACTGCTCATGCTTGTAGTAATGTGTCTGACTGCCTTCTGCATTGAGGCTTCGGCATCCGAAAGTACGCAGGCAGAGTTACCTGTCAGTGTGGAGGTGACAGGAGATGCGCCATCCACTCCTGAAGATTACATAATAAAGCTTCAGGCAATAGACGGTTCACCTATGCCGGCAGCAGATACTTTGACCGTAAAGGGAAGCGGAAAAGCCGCATTCCCGGCGATTACATATGAAGAGCCCGGGATATATTGCTATAAGGTCTTTCAGCAGGCCGGCAGCAATACGCGTTGTGAATATGACGCAACGGTGTATTATGTAAGGATAAGTGTCACAAACACGGATACCGGGCTTGGTACGGTCATAGCTGTTCATACAGATGAAGGCATGACGAGCGAGAAGTCGGATATAATATTTAAAAATAATTACAAGGCAAAGCCGACGGTGAAACCGACAGAAACTCCTAAACCACCTAAAAAGGGAAAGATATCTCCTAATACGGGAGACAATTCACATATGGCTTTGTGGTTTACGTTAATATGTATCTGTCTTGCGGGTGCTGCAGTAGCAGTTATAGCTGCTATCAAAAGAAAAAACAAAAAAACTGACAAATAACTAACTGAATAAATATATATATTCAGGATATGCTGTATTCAACTTTTTTGAAGTAAAAATATTGTATTGCAGATAAAATGGGCTATAATTAATACATAATGGTTCCGGAAAATGCAGTATAAATACATTTTGATAAGAGAGTTGGATACAGCATGATAAAACTGGATGTTAGGCTATTTGGAAGTCTGATAATTACAAAGACAGACGAAAACGGGAGAGAGAAGTTCCTTTGTGAAGAGGAATTTAATTCTCCTGCACTCGTCTGTCTTTTATCATATCTGCTTATTAATCACAGAAAGATGGTTTCCAGCAACGAGCTTGTAGAAGTTTTGTGGAGCGAAAAAGAAAGGGAGAATCCTTACGGGGCACTCAAGAACCAGATATACAGACTCAGGACCATCCTTAAAAAGCTCGGAGACGAAGACTATGTGATAACAGGTAAAAAAGCTTATTATATAAACCCAAAGATAGCGGTGGAGACGGATGTAGAGCTCTTTGACGGGTTCTATGTTAAGGGAAGAAGTGACGATACCGATATAAAGATACTGAATTACAGGCAGGGACTCAGACTTTATAAGGAAAACTTTCTTAAGAGACATGCCGCTTCATACTGGATAATATCTTCGAGTGTGCTTTATGAATCGAGATTTAAAAAGATGATATGGGAGCTGTGCCAGATCTTTGAGGATAGAGGCAACTACGAAAAGATGCAGCATGTGGCGATGAGAGGTATAAAGATAGACCCTCTCTGCGAGGAAAGCCACTATTACCTTATCAAGGCTCTTATAGCGCAAAAGAAGTACAAACTCGCTATTGAACACTATAAAAGGACAGAAAGGCTTCTTTATAAGAATTTTGATATTGAGGTCGCAGATAAGCTGAAGATGCTCTGGCCGGTCCTTATGGAATATGGTAGTACGGCTCCTTCTTGGCGCCCATTCTTCTCAGTCTGATCTTAACCATGATTGTTCCTCCAAAATACAGTTAAAAAATTTCTTATCTCGTAAAGCTATCTCAAATTAGCTGAAACGACTGTTTTGTTACAGGCCGGGGAAGCCGCCGAGGCCGCCCATGCCGCCGAATTTGCCCATGCGCTTCATCTTCTTGGACGCGCCGGGTCCGGAGAACTGCTTGACCATCTGATTCATCATG
>OQVT01002054.1_pt1 | contig 12926 bp, 12 predicted proteins | sample 1691561 | NCBI WGS metagenome assembly OQVT01 (sample SAMN03418260, study PRJEB22391) | human gut metagenome | biome: human-gut; feature: organic feature; material: feces | host: Homo sapiens | place: Tanzania | collected 2013-01 | reverse complement strand
GCTTTTGGCAATTACATCTGAACATAGTTCTTTGGCTATGAAAGTATTGTCCCAGTTAGGTGTTCCCATGTCAACAGCAATTGATATGTATTTAAACCAGATCTCTCTTACAGGTGGAATTCCATTTTCTGTTTCTTTACCAAAAGCACCAGTATCGATTCATGCGGATGCTATGACAACAGAAGAACTCCATCAAAAATTGGAAAAAGGTTATAATGATATAGCTGCAGGAAGAGTACAAAATGCAGCGGAAGCGTTTGCAAAATTCAGGGAGAATCATTGATATGAAACACTATACGGTTGAGATTACAAATGAAGCATTGGCTGATATGGAGCAGTTATATAATCACATCGCTTATGTTCTTCAGGCACCGGAAAATGCAATGGATCAATACAACCGGATTGCAGATGCCATTTTGACATTGGAAACACTGGCTGAGAGAATTCGTATTATGGAATCAGAGCCGGAACGAAGCAAAGAGATGAGAAGATTGTTGGTAGATAATTATTCCGTCTTTTTTGTAATCCAGGGAGATAAGGTGATTGTAACAGATGTACTGTATAGTGCATCAGATATTGAAAGCCGATTAAAAGGTTAAATGAGAAAATTAAACAATATAAAACATCAGGTAGGATATGTTCCAGTAAAAAGGAAGGTATCCTGCCTTTTTTGCATGAAAGAGAGGAGTATGCCAAGTCCCGGTGCGATCATCTTTTTTGACTGGGAGCATGATGGAACGTGCGACCATGTGGGAATCGTGGAACGCTGTGACGGAACAACTGTCTATACCATAGAAGGAAACTCCGGGGATGCTATAAAGGAAAGAAGCTATGCGATCAGTTCCGATTCCATTATGGGATATGGAATGGTAGTTTATTAGAAACAGGAAAATGAATGATAGATGGAATTGTAGAGTTTGAATTATAAAGGACTTTCAATGGGCGAGATTATTCATCATCTTGCGGTATTCACGAAACAACAGAATAGGGTGCTTCAAAATTTCTTTCCAATCTGTTGCAGGCAGATATTATTGAACCTGTGTCCGGCCACGGAAAAGGGAAATATAAATTCAAGAAGTAATATCCCACAAGGGGTTCACATTTTTTGTATCTCGTTACGTTATCCTTTAAAGAACAGGCTTTTTCCACGTTTGCAATTGACATCTTAACAGGAAATGATTATGATATTTCTGACAGTGCTTTTTAGCTGTCCGGATTTCATATCAAATCAAATACCCTGTTGCCAGTGGGATATTTGATTTGATATGAAATGGCTGAGGAATGGCGAAATACGAAGGAGAGTTAGAGTTATGAGTATTTCCATGATTGGAATTGACCATAATATGGCACCGGTGGATATTCGTGCGAAATTTGCATTTACAAAGAAAAATGCCGGTGAAGCAATGGAAAAAATAAAGAATCAAAATGGAATATATGGATGCGTGATCCTGTCCACCTGTAACCGCCTGGAGGTCTGGGCAAGTGTGGATGATGAGGTGGATGTCTGTCTTTATGACTGCCTCTGCAGGATAAAGGGAATTACTGAGGATTCTTACAGACAATATTTTGTAGAGCGTAAGGATCAGGAGGCAGTTGAGCATCTTTTTTATCTTACCAGTGGTCTGAAATCACAGATCATAGGGGAGGATCAGATCCTTACACAGGTGAAGGATGCCCTGAATCTGGCAAGAGAGAATTTTGCGGCAGATGGTGTTCTGGAGGTTCTGTTCAGAATGGCTGCCACAGCAGGAAAGAGGATTAAGACAGAGGTTCCCTTTTCCCATGGAAATCCGTCAGTGATCCATCAGGCCATCGGATTTCTGGCAGAGAAAGGGTATTCTCTCAGGGATAAGACCTGTATGGTCATCGGTAACGGTGAGATGGGTAAGGTGGCTGCTCAGGCTTTGCAGGAGGCAGGTGCAGATGTGACAGTGACCATCCGTCAGTACAGAAGCGGAGTTGTGAATATTCCGTTGGGCTGTAAGCGCATTAATTACGGTGACAGAATGGAGTATATGCCAAAGTGTGACCTTGTAGTAAGCGCAACTGCAAGCCCCAATTTTACATTAAAAGAAGAATTATTCCAGGGAATCCGGACAAAGGATGATCTGATCCTGATCGATCTGGCAGTTCCCAGAGATATAGAGCCATCTGTTGGAAAGATCCAGGGGGTCACACTTTATGACATGGACAGCTTCCGTATAGAGGAAGTTCCTGCAGAACTTCAGGAAAATCTGGAGGCAGCAGGTGCGATCGTAAGAGAGCAGATGGATGAATTTTTCCAATGGCTGGATGGAAGAGACCTGATCCCAAGAATTCAGGATATTAAAGATGAGGCAGTCAATGACCTGAATTTAAGGATTGCAAAGATATTAAAGAAAACACCTATGGAAGAGGATGACAGGCAGAATCTGGTTCATGCGGTAGATACAGCAGCAGGAAAAGTAGTAAATAAACTGATCTTTGGTCTGCGTGACAGTCTGAATCAGGAGATTTTCCTTGAGTGTGTGGCAGGACTGGAGAAAATATATGAAGAATAAGCCGTATTTTCCAATGTTTATAGACTTATCAGACAAGAATATCGTGGTTGTGGGCGGCGGAAATATTGCAACCCGTCGAGTGAAAACCCTTTTATCATTTACCAGAAATATCAGAGTCATTGCTCCAAAGGTCACTATGGAGATGATGGAGCTTAGCAAAGCCGGCTATGTAGAGCTGATCACACGTCCGGTGAAGCGTACAGACTTTGGAATGGCATATATGGTGATCGCAGCTACCAATGACAGAAAGTTAAATGATGAGATCCACAGAATCTGCAGGCAGGAAGGCGTTTATGTTAATGTAGCCAGCGACAGAGAACAGTGCGATTTTTATTTCCCCGGGATCTATATGGAGGATGGCCTGGTGGTGGGAATCACAGCCAGCGGTCTGGACCATAAAAAAGCGCGCAGGATAAGAGAAGAAATCCAGAATGCCCTGGAGAGGGTTGCGCAGGAAGATGAGAATGAGGAGGAAAATGATGACTGAGGTGATCATTGGAAGCAGAGAGAGTAAGCTGGCAGTTCTCCAGAGTGAGATGGTAAAAAGTTACATAGAGCAGAAAAACCGCGAAGAAAATGCTGGATCTGAAATAACCGTAAATATCCTGACTATGAAAACAACAGGAGATATTATTCTGGACCGTACTTTGGATAAGGTTGGTGGGAAGGGATTATTTGTAAAAGAACTGGACAGGGCATTGCTGGATGGTAAAAGCAATCTGTCTGTACACAGTCTTAAGGATATGCCTATGGAAGTGCCGGAAGAGCTTCCGCTTCTGGCTTTTTCAAAGCGTGAGGATCCAAGAGATGTACTGGTGCTTCCTGAGGGAGTGGCGGAGCTGGATCCGGATAAACCTCTGGGATGTTCCAGCTTAAGGAGAACTCTTCAGTTAAAGAAGCTGTATCCTGAGATGGAGGTAAAGAGTATCCGTGGAAATCTGCAGACAAGGCTTCGTAAACTGGATGAAGGAGAGTATTCCGGACTGATCCTGGCAGCGGCAGGTCTGAAACGACTGGGGCTGGAAAACAGGATCAGCAGATATTTTACACCGGATGAGATGATTCCTTCAGCAGGTCAGGGGATTTTGGCTGTGCAGGGACGCAAAGGTGAGGATTATGGGTATCTGGACGGATACTGTGACAGGGATGCCTGGCTTGCAGGAACTGCAGAACGTGCATATGTAAAATATCTGGATGGAGGATGTTCTTCGCCTGTAGCTGCATTTGCAGAGGTGGACGGAGATGAGATCTTTATCCGCGGTTTATATTACAGTGAAGCTACAGGAAAGTGGCTTACAGGTCAGATCAGAGGTGCAGCAGAGGATGGAGAGAAGCTTGGAACAGCACTTGCAAAGCAATTGAAATCTGACTGTGAGGGAAGATAAAAAAATTTATAAAAAGAAAATTCTTGTGATGCAAAAAGGAGAAGAAACATGGCAGCTGGCAAGGTTTGGCTGGTTGGTGCGGGACCGGGTGATATCGGGCTTTTTACATTAAAGGGCGCAGCGGTTCTGCAGCAGGCAGATGTGGTAGTATATGACAGTCTGGTGGGCGAAGGGGTTCTGGCAAAGATCCCGGAGCATGCCAGACTGATTAATGTAGGTAAAAGAGCAAATCACCATACAATGGTGCAGGAGGATATTAATAAGGTTCTTTTGGAAGAAGCTGAAAAAGGAAATAAAGTAGTAAGACTTAAAGGTGGAGATCCCTTTCTCTTTGGAAGAGGCGGGGAGGAACTGGAACTTCTTTCTGAGAATGGAATCCCTTATGAGATCATACCCGGAGTGACATCTCCCATCTCTGTTCCTGCTTACAATGGGATTCCTGTGACACACAGGGATTTCTGTTCGTCCTTACATATTATTACAGGACATAAACGCGCAGGACAGGAGTATGATATAGATTTTAAAGCACTAACCCAGACAAAGGGAACACTGGTGTTTCTAATGGGAATTGCAGCACTGGAGGATATCTGCAAAGGGCTTCTTGCAGGCGGCATGGATCCGGATATGCCGGCGGCAGTTCTTCAGAAAGGAACAACAGCAGGACAGAAGCGGGTGGTTGCTACTGTAGGTACCCTCAAGGAAGAGGTAGACAGACAGGGGATAGAGACACCGGCCATTATTGTTGTGGGAAAGGTATGTTCTCTGGCTGACAAATTTGCCTGGTACGAGAAGCTTCCTCTGGCAGGCTGGAAGGTTCTGGTCACAAGACCAAGACAGCATATTTCAAAGACAGCAGATCTTCTCCGTCAGAAAGGTGCCGAGGTTCTGGAACTGCCGTCTATCTGTACAGTACCTGTGGAGGATAACAGCAGACTGTATGAGGCATTTGAGAAGCTGGATGCTTATCAGTGGATCATTTTTACAAGTCCTGCAGGTGTGGAGATCTTTTTTGATGAGATGGACAGAAATGAGATGGATGTGCGCAGCCTGGGGCAGGCGAAGATCGCAGTGATCGGTGAAGGAACGAAGAAAAAGCTGAAAGAGCATCATCTGCTGGCTGATTTTGTGCCAAGTGTGTATGATGGAGATACTCTTGGAGCAGAGCTTGCAAAAGAACTTCAGGGAAATGAAAAGATCCTGATCCCAAGAGCCGAAGCCGGAAATAAAAAGCTGACAGAATTGCTGGAGCAGACAGGTGCGAAGGTAGATGACATTGCTACTTACACAACCTGTTATGAAAAGAGCAGGCTGATCGATGAGAAGAAAGAGCTGGAGACAGGAAGTGTGGACTGTGTAGTATTTACCAGTGCCTCCACTGTAAAGGGATTTGTGGAAGATACAAAGGGACTGGACTATACAAAGGTAAAAGCTGCCTGTATCGGAAAACAGACCAAAGCTGCAGCAGATGCTTATGGTATGCAGACCCGCATGGCAAAGAAAGCTACCATCGAAAGTCTCATAGAGCTTGTGGAAGAGATGAAACAGGAAAACTGATAACTATTCTGCAAAAAACGGAACAGTTACGAGAATTGTTGATAAAAGGAGCAAAAAGACATGGACTTAATTCAGAGACCAAGAAGATTAAGAGGCAGTGAAAACTTAAGAAAAATGGTAAGAGAGACAAGAATGGACAAGTCTTCCCTTATCTATCCCTTATTTGTAAAAGAGGGAACAGGGATTGAAGAAGAGATCCCTTCTATGGAAGGACAGTTCCGCTACAGTGTAGACCGTCTTCCTTTTGAACTGGAACGTCTGCAGAATGCAGGAGTAAACAGCATTATGCTGTTTGGTATCCCGGATCATAAGGATGAAGTGGGAAGCGGTGCGTACGACCCCAACGGAATCGTACAGAAAGCCCTGAGAGAAGCAAAGAAACAGTTCCCGGACATGTACTATATCACAGATGTATGTATGTGTGAGTACACTTCACACGGACACTGCGGAGTGCTCTGCGGTCATGATGTAAATAATGATGCAACACTGGAATTACTGGCTAAGACAGCTGTTTCCCATGTGGAGGCAGGTGCAGATATGGTAGCTCCTTCTGATATGATGGACGGACGTGTACGTGCTATCCGTGAGGCTCTTGATGGGAACGGACATTATGGAGCACCGATCATGTCCTATGCAGTAAAATATGCATCTGCTTTCTACGGACCATTCCGTGATGCTGCAGGTTCTGCACCGTCCTTTGGTGACAGAAAGAGCTACCAGATGGATTTCCACAACAGAAGAGAGGGAATGAAGGAAGCTCTTACAGATGTGGAAGAGGGCGCAGATATCATTATGGTAAAACCTGCCATGTCTTATCTTGATATGGTCTCTGAGGTATCAAAGGCTGTAAATGTGCCGGTTGCAGCATACAGTGTAAGCGGTGAATATGCAATGGTGAAAGCAGCTGCAAAGATGGGCTGGATCGATGAAGAACGTATTATGTGTGAGATGGCAGTCAGTGCATACCGTGCAGGTGCCCAGATCTATCTTACTTATTATGCAAAAGAACTTGCAAAATGCATGGATGAAGGGAGAATCGGCTGATGGGTTTATCAGAAGAATTATTTGACAGAGCAGTAAAGGTAATTCCGGGAGGAGTAAACAGTCCTGTACGTGCATACGGAGCTATCGGTATTGCACCGAGATTTATCGACCGTGCAGACGGATGCCATATTTATGATGTTGATGGAAAAGAATATGTGGATTATATCGATTCCTGGGGACCTATGATTCTGGGACATAATTTTCCGGAAGTAAAAGAAAGTGTGCTGAAGGCGTGTGAAAAGGGCCTCAGCTTCGGATGTGCAACTGCAATCGAAGTGGAGATGGCTGAGTTTATCTGTGACCATATTCCACATGTGGATATGGTGCGTATGGTAAATTCCGGTACAGAGGCTGTTATGAGTGCAGTCCGTGTTGCCAGAGGATTTACAGGAAAGAATAAGATCATTAAATTTGCAGGATGCTATCATGGACACAGTGATGCCATGCTGGTAAGCGCAGGCTCCGGTGTGATGACAAGCGGTGTTCCGGACAGTGCCGGTGTTCCTAAGGGATGCACAGAGGATACCATGACTGCTGTTTATAATGATCTGGACAGTGTACGTGCACTGATGGAGCAGGCTGACGGACAGACTGCTGCTGTGATTGTGGAAGCTGTAGGCGCCAACATGGGTGTGGTTCCTCCGAAAAAGGGGTTCCTGGAAGGGCTGAGAAAGCTCTGCGATGAGTACGGTGCCCTTCTGATCTTTGACGAGGTTATCACCGGTTTCCGTCTGGCTTTCGGCGGTGCTGCAGAATATTTTGGTGTGACACCTGATCTGGTTACCTATGGTAAGATCATCGGTGCAGGTATGCCGGTGGGCGCATATGGCGGAAGAAGAGAAATCATGGAACTGGTTTCTCCTGTTGGTAAGGTTTACCAGGCTGGTACCTTAAGCGGAAACCCTATTGCAATGGCGGCTGGACTGACACAGTTAAAATACCTCTACGAGCATCAGGAAATCTATAAAGATCTGGAGAAAAAAGGTGAGCGTCTCTATGGCGGCATGGAGAAAATCCTGACAGAGAAAAATCTGCCTTACCACATCAATCATATATCTTCTCTGGGAAGTCTGTTCTTTACAGAGCAGGAGGTCGTGGATTATACCTCAGCCAAATCCTCAGATACAAAAGCCTTCTCTGAATATTTCAAGGGAATGCTTGCACAGGGAATCCATATGGCTCCGTCACAGTTTGAGGCAATGTTTTTATCTGTTGCTCATACAGATGAGATCATTGACCAGACACTGGAAGCTGTCAGAAATTATTTTAACCGAATCAAGTAAGCATTTTTATTTTAGTCTTTAGATTGTTATTGTTCAGTGGTAATATTCCGCGAAGCGTGTTACTGAGAACGAAGTGAACAGTAACTTTGGATTTGGAAAAATACATAAAAATAAGATACCTTATATTGTGAGTATTGGCAAAATATGCTATAATGTCGGTATCATATGGTGATGTCGGCCAGAATAAACGGGCAAAGGACAGCAGGAGGCAAGAAGCATTATGAGTGAAAAAAAATACGTAGCTTATGTGGGTACTTATACACATGGCTCTTCCAGACAGGGAATTCATGTTTATGATGTTGATGTGGAGAATGGCACTCTTACAGAGCGCAGCAGCGTTGAGGTAAGCAATGCGTCTCACACGGCTGTTTCAAAGAATGGTAAGTATCTTTATTCCATAGAAGATGAAGGCGTGGCAGTGTTTGAGCGTGATAAGAACGGTGATCTGTCACGTATCAACAGTGTTGGCATTGATGGAATGAGAGGCTGTTTTCTTTCTACAGATGTTGATGGCAAGTATCTTTATGTTGCAGGATACCATGACGGTAAAGTGACCGTTGTACATACTCATAAGGACGGAAGACTTGGCAGTCTGATGGATGGTGTTTTTCATACGGGACTTGGAAGCGTTGCAGAGCGTAATTTCCGTCCGCATGTAAACTGTGTTCGTCCGACTCCTGATAACAAGTATTTGTGTGCTGTTGATAATGGTATTGATCAGGTGAAGATTTATCGTGTCAATAAGCAGACTAACAAGCTGGAGCTGGTTGATATCTTAAGATGTCCGAGAGAGAGTGGTCCACGTATTATCAGATTCAGTGATGATGGGAAATATGCATATATTCTTTTTGAACTCAGTAATGAGATTAAGACCTACAGATATGACGGAAGTGGTAAGACACCGGAGTTTGAACTGATCCAGACTATAGAGACCAGTCCAAAGAGGGATATCCATGATACTCATAATGCTGCTTCAGGTTTGTCACTTGCAAATGACGGCAAGCACCTGTTCTGTACAACAGCAGGTGAGGACACAGTATCTATGTTTGAGAGAGATGAAGAGACAGGACTTCTGACCAGAAAGTTTACTCTTCCGATCAGCGGGGAATATCCTAAGGATCTGGTGATCTTCCCGGATGACAGACATCTGGCTGTTGTAAATCATGTAAGTGGTACGATCAATGTTTTTACAGTGGATTATGAGAAGAATATCATTGTAATGCATGGCAAACCGCTGAAGATATCAGAACCAAACAGTATTCATATCTGGCCGGTGCCGGAAGAATAAAAACAGTTTGCCCTGATGGAAGTATTTTCCGTCAGGGCAAATTTTTTGTCAGGGCAAATTATTTAGGATGTTATAGTATAATGGAAAAACTGATCATTTGAGATAAAAACTGCGTACTTTATCCATCTGTGCGCTCATATTGGCAAAGAGGGCATCTGTCAGTGTGATAGCTGCCATGGATTCTGCCACAACCACAGCCCGGGGAACAATGACAGGATCATGACGGCCGTGGATTTCCAGGGAAAGGGCTTCTTTGTCTCTGGTGACAGTCTGCTGAGGCTGGCTGATAGATGGGGTCGGCTTGATGTGGATACGGAGTATGATCTCGCTTCCGTCACTGATTCCGCCCATAATGCCGCCTGCATGGTTTGTAGTTTTTGTGATTTTTCCTTCTTTCACAGTGAAACCGTCATTGTCTGTGGAACCGTTTAATGAGGTTACTGCAATGCCGTCGCCAATCTCAACTGCCTTGACTGCGCCGATGGACATTAAAGCATGGGCCAGAACTGCGCTGAGCTTGTCAAAGACAGGATCACCCAGTCCTGCCGGTACTCCAGTGATGCGGCATTCGATCACGCCGCCTGCACTGTCCTGGTTCTTCATACATTCTTCAAGATATTCACCTGCCCTGGCAGCTGCCTGTGGATCTGGCATATAAAATGCATTCCTGCAGATTTCTTCTTTGTCAAATGAACTGATCTCAACAGGTCCGATAGATCTTGTATACGTACAGAAAGAAATACCCAGTTCACCTAAGATTTTGGATGCGATGGCACCGGCTGCAACTCTTCCGATGGTTTCACGTCCTGAAGAACGTCCGCCGCCTCTGTAGTCGCGGAAACCGTATTTCTGGTCAAAGGTATAGTCTGCATGGCCGGGGCGGTAGGAATATGCGATGTTTCCGTAGTCTCTGGAACGCTGGTCTGTATTTCTTACCATCAGGGAAATAGGAGTACCTGTGGTCCTGCCTTCAAAGACTCCTGAAAGAATCTCTACCAGATCCCCTTCCTTGCGTGCAGTTGTGTATTTGCTCTGTCCGGGTTTTCTTCTGTCAAGGAATACCTGGATATCCTCCTCGCAGAGAGGAAGACCTGCAGGACATCCGTCTACTACAGCGCCCAGAGCTTTTCCGTGTGATTCGCCCCAGGTAGTTACCTTAAATTTATTTCCAAATGATGACTGGCTCATATACTTGTATCCTTTCGTAGTGTTATTTTGTTATCTAAAGAATGACTTTATTATAGCGAAGTGTAAAAGTTTTGTAAACCGGAACCATTGGAATTGACAAAAATTCATGTTCAAATTATAATGGTGGTTGAATCTTTGTGGAAAACAGAGAGTTATATAAGCTGTTGTATTCTGAGAGAATGAGCATGCTTAGATTTGATGAGGGAGATCGAGAAAAGAAGGGAAGTGTGAATCGTGGTAAGGATTTTTAAGACAATCGATGGCTCCATCCATGAGATACAGGAACCAGAAGATGGCTGCTGGATTGCACTGACAAATCCTACGGCAACAGAGATTTTTGAAATTTCCGAGCAGTTTGGAATAGAGGTGGACGATTTGCGCGCACCTTTGGATGAGGAAGAACGTTCCCGTATTGAAGTGGAGGACAATTACACCCTTATCCTCGCAGATGTACCTGCAATTGAAGAACGTAATGAGAAGGATTGGTATGTGACCATTCCTCTTGGTATTATTGTAACTCAGAACATGATCTTTACTGTATGTCTGGAAGATACACAGGTTCTCGCCAGATTTATGGAAGGCAGGGTGAGAAACTTTTTTACTTACATGAAGACAAGATTTATCCTGCAGATCCTGTACCGTAATGCCAGTATGTATCTGAGATATCTGCGTATTATAGATAAGAAGAGCGAACAGATCGAGGAGAAGCTTCATCTGTCCACAAGAAATCAGGAGTTGATGGAACTTCTGGAACTGGAGAAGTCGCTGGTATACTTTACGACCTCTTTGCGGTCTAACGAGATGGTGTTAGAGAAGCTTTTGAAGGTGGAGAGTATCAAGAAATATCCGGAGGATACAGAACTTCTGGAGGATGTTATCATTGAGAATAAGCAGGCTATTGAGATGGCCAATATTTACAGTGGTATCCTTAGCAGCATGATGGGAACCTTTGCTTCAGTTATATCCAATAATCTGAATATTGTTATGAAGGTCCTGGCTGTTATCACCATTGTTATGAGCATTCCAACCATTGTATTCAGTGCCTATGGAATGAACCTCAGTGCAGCCGGAATGCCGTTTTCCAGGACACCCTGGGGATTCCTTATTGTGATCATCCTTTCAGTAGTGGTAAGTATCATTGCAGCGATATTCTTGTCTAAGAAGAAGTTCTTTTGACAGATGAAAAAATTGGAAATGAGAACAGTAAAGGAGAATTATGAAATTTATTGACAAACTGGAACGAAAATTTGGAAATCGCGGGATTGAGAATCTTACGATCTACATTATTGTAAGTTATGTTCTGGGATATGCACTGATGATCGTAAATCCCAGTATACTCGGAATGTTGAGTCTGAATGTTTCCAAAATCCTGCAGGGTCAGATATGGAGACTTGTTACATGGATTATTTATCCACCGAGTACAACGTCTGCTTTATGGTTTGTGATCGCAATACTATTCTTTTATTATCCCATCAGTGCATCATTGGAACGCACATGGGGTTCATTCCGATTTACATTATATATTTTTTCGGGAATGATATTTACAGTAATCTCTGCATTTATTCTGTATTTTATAACCGGCGGTGTACTGGACATGATTTACAATGGAGGGCTGTTTTCTACTTATTATATCAGTCTTTCTATTTTCCTGGCCTATGCACTGACATATCCGGAAATGAGAGTGATGTTATATTTTGTGATTCCTATTAAGATGAAATGGATGGCAATCGTATATGCATTGATCGTGGCATATGATATTGTGAGATATGTTATGGGCGGCGCCTGGTTTATGGCATTGCCGGTCATCGCATCCTTACTGAACTTTATTATTTTCTTCCTGGGAACAAGAAACTTTAACAGATACAATCCGAAGGAGATTCATCGGAGAAATCAGTTTAAGAGAGCTATGGGGGAAAGTAAGACAGTTCCTTTCCCGGGCAGCAGCAATGCGGGAGGAGTGACAAAGCATAAATGTGCAGTCTGTGGCCGTACAGAGAAAGATGATCCAAATCTGGAATTCCGTTTCTGTTCTAAATGTAATGGAAACTATGAGTACTGTCAGGATCATTTATATACACATATACACAAGAAGTAAGAGGAGACAAGATTATTATGAAAAAAGTACCATTTGTCACCCTGGAGAAGCTCCAGGAAATCAACGAACAGTTTCCAACCCCTTTCCATCTTTATGATGAAAAAGGCATCCGTGAGAATGCCAAAGCAGTAAAAGAAGCATTTGCATGGAACAAAGGTTTCAAAGAATTCTTCGCTGTAAAGGCAACTCCAAACCCATTCCTGATCAAAATTCTTCAGGAGTATGGCTGTGGATGTGACTGCTCTTCCATGACAGAGCTGATGATGTCCAAAGCAATCGGATGCAAAGAAGGAGACATTATGTTCTCTTCCAATGATACACCGGAAGAAGAGTTCAAATATGCAAATGAGATCGGCGGAATCATCAACCTGGATGATATTACTCATATCGAGAGCGTAGAGAGAGCTGTCGGATATATTCCGAAAGTGATCAGTTGCCGTTACAATCCGGGCGGAGTGTTCAAGATCAGCAATGACATCATGGACAACCCAGGAGATGCAAAATATGATGTCGAAGGCAAATGGTCACGTGTGGTGACAGTGAAGTATC